>VOFB01004235.1_pt1 | contig 31484 bp, 39 predicted proteins | sample 5384141 | NCBI WGS metagenome assembly VOFB01 (sample SAMN12384721, study PRJNA508395) | human gut metagenome | isolation source: healthy gut A | host: Homo sapiens | reverse complement strand
ACAATTTCTTTACAAAGTGTTAGAATATTTCCAACGGAACCTGTGATGAATGGTGGTTTTTGTCACGATTTCCAAAACGTGCAGCGCAGCTGCAACTACAAACAAAGGAGTCTTGAAATGAAACACATTGCAAAAGCGTCTTCTCTCGCTTCTGCTCGTGGTCTGCCTCGTTCTTTCCGTGGCAGTGATCCCGGCAGGCGCGGCAGAGACCAAGCTGACCTCGGTCTACGCGTCCTACGCAGCCGAAGGCCACACGAATGCCCCGATCGAGGATGACGTCTTCGAGGCGAAGTCCGATTCGATCACCGTCAGCATCATGACGACCACCGATATGCACGGCCGTGCATACGACTGGAACTCCTACACAAACAGCGCCCTGAACAACAACTTCCTGCAGGCAGCAAAGCTCGTCGCAGAGCGCCGTGCCGCCGTGGACGACAGCATTCTTATCGATGTTGGCGACATTCTGCAGGGAAGCGCGCTGAGCAGCTACCAACATTCTCAGGAGGGCGGCGAAAACAGCCCCATGGCGACTGCGCTGCGCTACATTGGCTATGATGCCTTTGTGCTGGGCAACCACGAGTTCAACTATGCGCCGCAGATTCAGTGGAACTACTACAATCTGCTGACCTCCACGGACAAGGCCGTCGCCGGTCAGCCCGTCGACGTCATCTGCTCGAACGTCGTGGAGACGGAGACGAACGAATCCGTGTTCTGCCCCGTACAAGACCTTCACCTACAAGTTCGAGGACGGCACGACCTTCACCATCGGTCTGCTGGGCTTCGAGAACATGAACAACGCGAACTGGGACGTCGCCAGCCACTATGAGGGCTGCACGTTCGGCCATACCGACAACGCCGAAAAGTCCTATGTCTATGAGTGGGAAAACTACTACGGCAAGGAAATGCAGGAGAAGTGCGACTACATCATCGTCGCCATGCACAGCGGCGAGGGCAATCCTGACATCTACAATCAGGAGAACCAAGGCGGCTACTTTGCAACGCATACCACCGGCGTTGACATGCTGCTGACCGGCCACAACCATCAGAGAAACGCTGTCACCCTGCAGAACAAGAACGGCGAGAACGTCCTCGTCATGAACGGCGGCGGCTCCACCCTCGGCGAGACCGTCCTCACCCTCACGAAGGGCGCCGACGGCAAGGTCACCGTTACCGCAGCCGAGTCCACCATGCATCCTCTGAACTCTGCCCTCGGCAAGACATCCGCGTCACCAGCCCGATTTCAAGTCCGGCGACCCCAACTACGACGGCCTGAAGACCCTCATCACTCCGCTCTTCGAGCGCTCCGATGCCTTCGTCAACAAGAAGATCGGCACGGTTCCGGCACCTGGGACACCATCTCCAACTACTACCTCACGCAGAGCGATTCCTATGATCTCGTCCACAAGGCACAGATCTGGGCCGCCTGCACCGACAACAACATCGACCCGACGAAGGAGCACGTCATCTCCATGACGACGCCGGTCGCAAAGCGCGGCTGGAGCGTCAGCTCCCTGCTGGCCGACGGCGCAACCTCCGGCGACATCAGCCTGCGCGATCGACTGCTACTCCCTGTATCAGTACGACAACAACACCCTCTACATGATCCGGATGACCGGCGCCCAGCTCAAGAGCTGGATGCAGCGCACGGCGCAGAACTACCGTGTCAATGACGACGGTCAGGTTGGCGGCGGCGGTTTCGGCTGCGACACGTTCTACGGCGTCAACTACGACGTCTATGTCGGCAATCCCGACGGCCAGCGTGCAGAACATCACCTACGCGGACGGCACGCCCGTGAAGGATGACGACACGATCTACGCCTGCCTCAGCTCCTATCGTCTGAGCGCCACGAAGGACTCCGATGCCTACGGCTGGTTTGCGCTCCACCGGCATCACCTCCAACAGCGAAGAGGCTCTGTGGACGCCACCATCTCTGAGCGCTTCAACAACGTCGGCGGCTCCGTGCCCCTCATCATTGCGAATACATCAAGGAAATGACCGCCGAGGGCAAGGACATCACCCCGGGCCGTGAAACGAAATGGACCATCCACGCAGAAGCAAATCCCGTGAAGACCATCGAGGTCTTTGAGACCACCGACGTGCACGGCTACCTTGTCGACACGTCCTCCGGCAACGAGTCCACGTTCCAGTACCGCATGGCCTATATCGCCAATGTCGTGAACGAGGCGCGTGCCAATGCCGAAAACGACGCCGTTCTGCTTGGTGAAGGTCGCACTTGTCGGCTACATCCCCGACTACTCCATGGATATCATGACCGCCAAGATCGCCCCGTATGACATCGACCCGAGCATTGAGAAGCTCAATGCGAAGATCGAGTCCATCGTTGCAGCCGAGAACCCTGACGTCGTCGTCGTTGTGGCGCACGCCAGCCCGCGCGGCCTTGCAAACAGCGTCAACTCCGAGCTTGTCGACCTCGTCGTCGGCGGCCACTCCCACAGCGTTTCCTACGGCGTCGCCGACAACGGTGTAGCCTATATTCAGGGCAACTGCCAGGCGAAGGGCTATGCCAACGCCAAGATCCAGTTCAACACCGAGACGAAGGAAGTCACGGTCGTGAACCCGAGCTATGTGAACACTACCGGCCGCGACAACACCCAGAACCTCTATGACACCGAAGACAACACGAAGCTCGACCCGACCGTTCTCGCCATCAGCCACGCCTCCTGGGATGCGGTGAAGGGCGACATGTCCGAGGTCCTCGGCGTTGCCGACCAGAGCATCACCCGCCGTGCACCCATCGGCAACAGCAGCAGCACCATCGCGGGCAACTGGCTGACCGGCCTGATGCTCGAGGCTACGAAGGAACTCAACACCGTCGTCGCCTTCACGAACAGCGGCGGCATCCGCTGCGACCTTCTGGCCAACGAGGGCGAGACGACCCGCACCGTCACCGTCGGCGATATCTACGCCATCACCCCGTTCGGCAACCGCCTCTACACCTATGACCTCACCGGCGCGGAGCTTGCCGCTACCGTTGAGAATTCCTTCAAGAACAGCAATTACGGCGATCAGTTCTCCGGCATGGTCGTAAAGTACACGGCAGAGCCGGACGGCAAGGATGAAAACGGCCGACCGGTCCGCGGTGCCCGCACCGTCGTGTCCATCGTGCTCGATGACGGCACCGTCGTCGACATCAAGGACAACACGAAGACCTACCGCGTTGCCGTCAACGAGTACTGCGCCACCCTGCCCGGCTCCGTCTTTGAGAACAAGACTCCCGTGCAGAACGTGAACGAGGCTCCCATTGACAACATCAGCGCCATCGAAGCTCTGCGCGCCATCGGCAAGGCCAACAACGGAAAGCTGCCGCTGGACCTGACCGAGCGCTGCGTGAAGGTCGAGCTTGTGGAAGAGGATCCCTGCGAGCAGTACACCGACCTCGATGCAAACGCCTGGTACGCCGAGAGCGTCCACTTCGCTCTGGTCAACGGCCTGTTCGTCTGCTTCGGCGATGGCACGTTCCGTCCGGAAGCCGCGCTGAGCCGTGCCATGGTCGCCACCGTCCTGTACCGTCAGGCGGGCAGCCCTGCCGTCACCGGCAGCAGTACCTTCCCCGACCTCAAGGATGACTGGTATGCTGACGCCGTCGCATGGGCACAGGAGGCCAAGGTTGTCATCGGCGATGACAAGGGGCCTGTTCCGTCCGGATGACGACGTCACCCGCGAGGAAATGGTCACGATGCTCTATCGCTTCGCCGCCTCCCAGAACATGGACACGACGACGACCGGCGACCTGAGCAGCTTCACCGATGCCTCCAGCGTGCAGAGCTATGCCACTGAGCCCATGACCTGGGCTGTCGGCAACGGCATCATCCTCGGCATGGGCAACAACGAGCTCGCCCCGCGTGAGAGCGCGACGCGCGCCCAGTTTGCCGCCATCACGGCCCGTCTGGCTGCGCTGAAGTAAGCGCAGGGATACGGCCCCTGAACGCATAAAATGATCCAGCCAGGGTTGGGGTGATCCCACCTTGGCTGGATTTTTACGATTTATATTCTCTTACTCCGCGCGGTACACGACCTCGCCGTTCACGAACGTCATCCACGCCTCGCCGCCGATCGTCGTAAGCGGGTCCGCCGTCCAGAGGACGAGGTCCGCATCCTTGCCCGGTTCAAGACTGCCGACACGCGCGTCGATGCCGAGGCTGCGGGCCGGGTTGATGGTGATGGCGTACCACGCCTCCTCCATCGGCAGACCGGCCGAAGCCGCCAGTCCGGCCGCCAGCGGCGGCAGATACTGCAGCGGAATGACCGGCGCATCCGTGATGATGCTGACCGTCAGGCCCGCGCGGTACAGCGTGCCCGCCGTCGTGGCTCTTGTTGCGCAGCTCGACCTTCGTCTTGCCGCCGAACGACGGTCCGACGAAGACCGGGACCTGCTCCTTTGCCAGCTCATCGGCGATCAGCTCGCCGTCCGTACAGTGGTCCAGCGTGAGCTTCAGGCCAAACTCGCGCGCGATGCGCACGGCCGTCAGGATATCATCCGCGCGGTGGGCGTGGCACTTGAGCGGGATCTCGCCGTTGACCACGGGCAGCATGGCCTCGAGCTTCATGTCGAACGCCGGATTCTTTCCCGCCGCCTTGTCGTCGCGGTAGCGGAGCGTGCGCAGCAGCAGCTCGCGCAGCAGGGCGGCGACCGCCATGCGCGTCATGGGGCTCTGGCGCTTGTCGTGGCCGTAGCAGCCCTTGGGATTCTCGCCGAAAGCGCACTTCATCGCGGCGGGCGCGCGCAGAATCATCCGGTCGACGCGCTTTCCGGCCAGCTTTACGATGGCAAACGTGCCGCCGACGACGTTTGCGCTGCCGGGTCCGGTGCAGGCCGTCGTCACGCCGCCGCGCCAGGGCCAGCCCGAAGGCCTCGTCCTGCGGATTGATGGAGTCGATGGCGCGCAGCTGCGGCGTCAGCGGCTCGACAATCTCATTATAATCCATGCCCTCCCAGCGCATGCCCTCGTTGTCGAAGGCCGATATGGCAGTGCGCCTCCACGCAGCCGGGCGTGAGCAGGCGGCCCTGCGCATCGAGAGTCTCAACGCCCTCCGGCGCGTCGACCGTCTGGCCGACGGCGGCGATTTTCCCGTTTTCGAGGAGCAGGCAGCCGTTTTTCAGGTCCGGCCCGGCCATGGTCTTGATATTTGCGTTGCGGATCAGCAGCATCGTTGTTCTCCTTTCGTGCGCGGTGCGCACCTGTTTCTGTTTCCAGTATAACGGCCCGGCGTGCTTCTGACAAGTGCTTTTCTTTTCATTCCAGCCGGCTTCGTGTTAAATCCGCATAAATTTCATGTAAAATCGTCTTTTTTTCATGTTTTTCCGAGCTTTTCTGACGAAAAGACATATTTTCACGCAAACGAAAAAATTTTTCGGCCAAACCTGTGATATAATCAAGTTACGGCAGCAGGGGCGCGGTCCGGATCATCCGCACGAGCCTGCCAACCGCCGCACAAAGGGAGGCCCGCCATGCAAAAACCGGATCGTCATCTTCGATCTCGACGGAACCATTTATCAGAACAGCGTCTTTCACCGCGGCTATCTGCGGACGCTTGTTGCCGGGACGTGGGCCGAGCCGCTGGAGGCGGACCTGTCCGGCTGGCAGAGGCGATCTTCGCCGGGCGTGAGCTGGACATGAACCGTTTTTACCGCCGTGGGCGTGCAGAGGCCGCCACCGTGCCGGAGCTCGTGCAGGCCCTGCGGAAGCGGGTGCTGCCCGGTATGACCTATGCCGAGGCGCTGAAGGCCGACGACGTGGTCTATCTCGGCGACGCGTGGGCCGTTCTGGCCTACCTTGGCGATGCGCTCGGCTGTCTGGACGGCGACCGCGCCAATGAGTCTATCGCCTGACCCGCCTGCAGATGGAGCAGGCCGGGATGCACGGATGACCGCGGGCTTTATGAGGCCATCATGCGGCTGGAGCAGCGCTGCCGTGTCGTTCTGCTGAGCAATTCCTACGAAGAGACCGTGCGGGAGTTCCTGCGGCAGCTTGGCTTTGCCGGAGCGTTCCGCGAGATCTGCAGCAGTGCGAACAAGCCCTACGGCATGATCGCGAGCCTGCAGGCTCTTGACCCCGCGCTGCTGGCGCGGCCGGAGGCCCTGATCAGCATCGGAGACCACGCCTTCAATGATCTGATGCCCATTTCTGCCATCGGCGGGCAGACGCTCTGGATCGACCCCTATCCGGACATCCACGAGCCGGAATATACCTGGTGCGTCCACACGCTTGCGGAGCTTGCCGCATTCCTGGACACCATTTCCTGAGCAGTGAGCGTCATCCGACGTTCCGATAAAAACACGAGACAATGGAGGAGAAAACACATGAAAGCACGCATTCTTGCCCTTCTGCTTGCTCTGGTCATGGTCGCGAGCCTGTTCGCGGCATGCAGCGCAGGGAAGACAGGCACTCGGACGCAAGCACCGGAACCTCGCAGACCCCGATGACAGCAAGACCACCGAAGACACGAAGCCCGCAAAGACCGAGAAGACGAAGATCGTCTACTGGCATTCCTACACCGACCAGCACGAAGAGAAGTTCCTCGAGCTCGCAGCCGCCTTCAATGCCTCGCAGGATGAGTACGAGCTCGTCGCCGAGCAGCAGCCGTACAGCGAGATCGACAGCAAGACCATGCAGGCCGTCCGCAACGGCACGGGCCCGGACCTTGAACATGTATCCGTCCGACGCCGTCAACTATCTGAACGAGGGCCGCCTTGTCGACCTGTCCGTTTACATCAACGACCCGGAGATCGGCATCCCGAACTTCAAGGACAACGTTCCTGCCGGTCAGTACAGCGAGATCACCCAGTGGGGCGACGGCATCTACGTCTTCCCGTGCACCACGGCGGGCGAGGTCCTGTTCTACAACAAGACCATGTTCGACAAATATGGCCTCGAGGCCCCGAAGACCTGGACAGAGCTCGCAGAATGCAGTAAAATCATTCACGAGAAGGAAGGCATCCCCGGCTTCGGCACCGACTCCCTCGTGGACACCTATCAGTGCCTCATCATGCAGGCCAGCGGCTACATCGACGAGGACGGCAACTATGCCATCGACGAGACCATCGCCAGGAAAAGCTCAACTGGTTCGCAGACCTTGTGAAGTCCGGCGACTTCCGCCTTGTCGGCGAGGACGTCTTCTTCTCCGGCCCGTTCGGCAGCCAGGCCGTCGCCTCCTACATCGGCTCGAGCGCCGGTGTCAGCTATGTTGAGCTGGCCGTAAACGACGCCTTCGAGATCGGCTGCGTGCCCATCCCGCAGGAGGGCCCCGTCCGCTACATCTCCTCCTGGGGCAACAACTTTGCCTGCCTCAGCACCGATGAGGGATCATGCCCGCGGCGCTTACATGTTCCTGAAGTTCCTCACGTCCACCGAGGAACATCGTGCAGTGGGCCGGGCCTTCGGCACCGTCCCCATCTATAAGGAAGCCCGCGAGAGCGCCGAGTTCCAGCAGTTCGCCGAGACGAACATCGCCGTCAAGGCCCTGACTGAGGAAGCCGACGACATCGGCATGCTGGCCAGCGTCCCCGGCGCAGCGGCCATGCGCACGGAGATCGACAAGATGGTCCAGAGCGTTGCCCTCAATGTCAGCGACGCCGACACCGCCTATGCGGCCTTTGAGACCGCCTGCCGCGAAAGCCCTCGCAAAAAGTAATACCGCCCATTTCAACAGGCGGACGTCCCGGCGGACGTCCGCCTGTACCGCAGACCAGCGCATTCGGCCGGGCCCACACCGCCGCCGTTCCAACAGGAAGGAGAACCTATGTCGAAAAAGTCGCTTGTATTCTGTATCGATGCCCGTCTGTGCCTTTCCGACGTCGCGCGCATGCGCCGCATGCCGCACTTCGCGCAGATCCTGGAGCGCGGTGCGCTCGTCGAAAAGATCGAGCCGGTGCTCCCGGCCCTGACCTACACCTGCCATACCTCGATCCTGACCGGCACCTATGCCGGGCGGCACGGGATCGTGCACAATGAAAAAATGACCCGCGGCGGCCATCTTGACGCGCCGTGGTACTGCATGAAATCGGACGTCCGCGGCAAAACGCTGCTGGACATCGCCCGCGAGAACGGCCTGACGACCTGCTCTCTGAGCTGGCCCGTCTCCGGCGGCGCGGACTATACCATGAATATGCCGATGATCGTTCCATACAGCTATCAGGGCTACCAGCCCCAGCAATGGCTGGAGCACACGGCCACTGCAAACCTGATGGATCGTTACTTCTATAAACACGGCCGCTACCTGATGGGACCGACGCGCAGCCTTGACCTGTTCACCATGGCGCTGGCGCTGGACATCCTGGAGGACGGCCCGCAGCCGGACATCATGCTCGTCAAGCTGTGCGACCTCGACTCCGCCCGGCACACCTACGGCGTGGAAAGTGAGCAGGCCGAGACGCAGCTGCGCATGCACGATGAGCAGTTCGGCGCTATTCTGGAATGCCTGCGCCGCAAGGGCACGCTGGACGAGACGAACATCATCGTCCTCGGCGACCACGGCCAGACCGATATCCGCGATGCCTTCCTGATGAACGTCTACTTCCGCCGTCTCGGCCTTCTGACCGTCGATGCGGACGGAAAGATCGCCTCGTTCGACGCCGTCTGCCACTCCACCGGTCTCGCCGCCCTCATTGAGGTACGCGACCCGGACGATGCCGCGCTGATGGCCCGCGTGCGCGACGTGCTTGAGGCTCTGCGCCATGACCCGGACGTACAGCTCAGCATGGTGCTCGATGCCGCCGAGGCGCAGGCGCGCTACGGCCTGTCCGGCCCGTTCGACTTTGTCGTGGAGAGCAGCCTTCCCATTGCGTTCGGCGAATACCCGGCCGGCGACACGCTCTGGCGCAGCTGTCAGCCGGGCGACAAGAAGACCGGCGTGGCGACTCACGGCGGCAGCCCGGCCCGCGAGGAGGTCACAACGTTCTTCGCCGCCGGACCGGATGTGCGGCCCGGCACGGTGCACGGCAGCCGCTCCATGGTCGACGAAGCGCCCACCATGGCCGCCATGCTCGGGCTGACGATGCCCGATGTCGACGGCGCACCCATTTTCGAAATATTGAGGTGATACGGACATGCAGATCAAACTTGAACATCTGACCAAGCGTTTCGGCGACACCGTTGCCGTAAACGACCTTTCCATCACACTGGAAAGCGGCAAGCTCATCGCCCTGCTCGGTCCGAGCGGCTGCGGCAAGACCACGACGCTGAACATGATCTCCGGCATTCTCCCCGTGAGCGGCGGCAGCATTTTCTTTGACGACCGCGACGTGACGAGCCTGCCGCCGGAGAAGCGCGGCATCGGCCTTGTCTTCCAGAACTACGCGCTCTATCCCCACATGACGGTCCTGCAGAACATCTGCTTCCCGATGGAAATTCAGCGCATCCCCAAGAAGGAGCGCATCCGCCGAGCCGAAGAGCTGGCGGAGATGGTGCACATCACCCCGTATCTCAAGCGCAAGCCCGCGGAGCTCTCCGGCGGCCAGCAGCAGCGCGTCGCCATTGCGCGCGCCCTGTCCAAACGGCCGGACGTGCTGCTGCTCGACGAGCCGCTGTCCAACCTCGACGCCAAGCTCCGCGTGGAGATGCGCGAGGAGATCCGCCGCATCCAGCGCGAGGCCGAGCATCACGACCGTCTTTGTCACGCACGATCAGGAGGAGGCCAGCAGCATCGCCGACCGCGTCGTCCTGCTGCGTGACGGCGTGCTCCAGCAGGAGGACACCGCCCGCGGTCTCTATGAAAACCCGGTCAACCTCTTTGCCGCAGACTTCCTCGGCACGCCTCCCATCAACCAGCTGCACGGCGTTGTGCAGAACGGCCGTCTTGTGCTGGACGGCGGCATCCCCGCTGCGCTGGCGCTGCCGGACGGTCTTGCAGAGGGGCAGGAGATCGTTCTGGCCGTCCGCGCCGAGAGCATCCTGCCGCAGGGTGATACGCCCGCCTTCCGCACGACCGTGCTGGAGCGTTACTCCCTCGGCAAGGACGAGCTTGTCCGCCTGCAGGCCGAGCCCCGCCGAGCTGCGCGGTCTTGTCCCGGCCGAGCTGGAAATTCTGCCCGGCACGGAGCTGGCCGTCGGCCTGAAAAAGCGCGGCGTGTTCCTGTTTGACGCCAAGACGGGGGTGCGGTACTTATGAGCCGCCGCAAGCTGCGCACGCGCGCAGACGGCGAGCGCGTGACCTTCCGCACCTTTGCTGAGCCGGGGCTGTTCCTGCTCCCGTTTTTCATCGGTCTTCTGGTCTTCACCGTCTATCCGTTCATCAATGTCATTCTGCTGTCGTTCCGGCAGGACTACAGCCTGATGACCGGCGAATTCTCCGGCATCGGTCTCGGGAACTACGCCGAGATCTTTCATGACGCGAATTTCCTCAACGGCCTGCGCAACACGGCACTGTACGTCCTGTTTGTCGTGCCGATCGTCACGGTGCTGTCCCTGTTCCTTGCTTCGCTGCTCAACTCGTGCACGAAGCTGCAGGGTCTGTTCCAGACGTGCTATTTCCTGCCGATGGTCACGTCCGTCACGGCGGTCGGCCTCGTGTGGAAATGGATGTTCAACTACGATTACGGCCTGATCAACTATGCGCTGTCGCTGTTCGGCATTTCCCCCGTGAACTGGCTGAACGACCCGCACTACAATCTTGCCGCCCTCATCATCTACGGCATCTGGAGCATGCTGCCGTTCACGATCATTCTGCTGCTCTCCGGCTTCCAGAACATCAACCCGCAGTATTACACGGCCGCGCGCATCGACGGTGCGTCCTCCGGGCGCATTTTCCGCCGCATCACCGTGCCGCTGCTGGCCCCGACGCTGGGCCTGACGATGATCGTGAACGTCATTTCGGCTTCGAAGGTCTTCTCGGAGCTGTTCCCGCTGTTCAACGGCAACCCCGGCTCGGCCTACTCGCTGTATACCGTCGTATATTACCTGTTCGACATGTTCTACAAGCAGTGGCAGCTCGGCCCGGCTGCGGCCAGCGCCGTTGTGCTGTTCGTCATCGTCCTGATCTTCACCATGCTGCAGCTCTTCATCCAGCGCAAGTGGAAGAATTATTGAGGTACCGCCATGAAAACTGCAAAAAAAATCCTTTGCCTATCTCGTTCTGATCATCGGCGCGCTCATCATGGTGCTGCCGTTCTTCTGGATGATCATCTCCTCGCTGAAAACGGCCGCCGAGGTCAACACGACTCCCCCCGTTCTGGCCGAAGGAGCTTGTGTTTTGAAAACTATGTCTACGCCTTCGAGAAGGCCCCGTTCCTGCGCTATTTCTGCAACTCCTGCTCGTGACCATCGTCTGCGTTGCCTGCACCATGTTCACGACCATCCTCGCGGCCTTCGCCTTCTCCGGCTGAAGTTCCCGGGGCGCCACCTCCTGTTTTCCCTGCTGCTTTCGCTGATGATGATCCCGTTCGAGATGCTCATCATCACGAACTACACGACCATCGTGAAGCTCGGGCTGAACGACACGCTCATCGCGCTGATCCTGCCGTTCACCTCCAGCATCTTCTACACCTACCTCCGGCGGAATTTCTTCCTGGCCATTCCGGACAGCCTCTATTATTCCGCGCGCGTCGACGGCGCGAGCAACTGGCGCTACCTCTGGCGCGTCATGGTGCCCATGTCCCGACCGGCCCTCGTGACGATCGGTCTGCTTGACGCTATTGCCTGCTGGAACTCCTTCCTGTGGACCGTCATCGCCACGAACACGAAGGAGGTCCGGACGCTGCCGTTCGGTCTTTACGCCTTCATGACCTCCAGCGGCATCCGCTATGAGCGCCTGATGGCCGCCTCAACCATCGTCGTGGTGCCGATGATCCTGCTGTTCATCTTCTGCCGCAAGAGCATCGTCACCGGCGTGTCGCGCGGCGGCCTGAAGCGGTGAGCGCCATGGGAAAGATCGTTCTAGACCTGCTCTGCCATGCCGATTTCTCCGGCCGCATCCGTCCCTCCCGCGAGGACATCGGCTTCCCGGCCTTTTCCGCCGAGATCGCAAAGCTGCGCGCGCAGAATCCAGCGGGAACGCTCCTGCTGGATGCGGGCGATGCCTTCAGCACGAACTACTGGCCCGGCCTGCCGCTTGTCGGCGCCATGATCCGCAGCAAAACGGACGTCATGACGCTCGGCAACCACGAATTTGACCGCGGCCCAGCCTTTCTGGACAGCTGCATCAGCGCCTGCCCCTTTCCGGTCCTCTGCGCCAATGTGCGCCGGAAAGCGGATGGTGCGCCCGTCCCCGGCACGAAGCCGTGGGTCCTGCTCGAGCGCTGCGGCATTCGCATCGGCGTGCTCGGCCTCACGACGGAATACACGCCCTACATGGTGGAGAAAAGCGCGTTTGCCCCGTTTGAAATGACCTCCGCCGCCGAAGCAGCCGCGCGCCATATCCCGGCAATGCGCGCCGCGGGCGCGGACGTCGTCGTCGTGCTGACGCACATGCCGTTTTATCAGGCGGCGGACGGCACGCTCACGGGTGAGCTGCCGGAGCTGATCGATGCCTCGCCCGCTGCGGACGTCTGGATCGGCGGGCACATCCCCGGCGACTGCGCGCAGGTCCGGAACGGAGCCTGCGTCGTCAAGGCCGGGTTCGGCAAGGGGCAAGCATCGCGCATGTCCGCCTGACACTGGACGCCGCATCGCACCGCATTCTGGACCGCAGCTGCGCCGTCGTGCAGACGGACCCGAACGGGCAGGCCGATCCGGAGATCACCCGGTATATCCGCTCCGTCACCGACCCGTTCGAGCCGTATTTCCGGGAGCCCCTCGGATCCCTGAACGAGCGCTGGCGCATGACGCTGGCCCACGAGTCGAAGCTCGGCGATTTTCTGGCCGACTGTCTGCGCTTCGGCGGGCAGACGGAGCTGTCCTACATGAACACGACCAGCGCCTGCGGCGAGCTGCTGCCGGGTGAGATCACGCGCGAGGAGCTGCTCTACTGCGCCGCATTCGACGACGAAATGTTCACCGGGATCATCACAGGCGCGCAGCTCCATGCCCTGCTCGAGGCCGTCTATGAGCCGGAGCGCTTCGGCAATAATGCTGCCATCGCCTTCTCCGGCTTCCACGCCGCAGTGGACCATACCCGCCCCGGCGGGCAGAAGGTTCTCTCTGTCACGCGGCCGGACGGTACGCCCATTGCGCCGGACGAGCGCCTCAGCGTCACGGTCAGCGCCCTCCGGCGGCAATGACACCTGAGCCATTGCCGGGCAGATCGACTGGAAGCCGACCGGCCGCCACTATCACGAAGCCGTCAGCGCCTATGCAAAGTCCCTCGGCGTGCTCACGGTCGCAGACTACCCGCGCCTGCACGAGACCGGCGAACCGGAACAACCACGCGCCCTATTGAGCGCACGGAAAAGGCCATAGATTTGTCATTGCGAGGAGCGAAGCGACGTGGCAATCCGCAGCAGAGGACCTTCTGTTCCCGGAATGCTCCGGCAATTCGCAGTGCAGTCCCCGCACAACGGAATGACGCAAAGAGCCGCTGCACCGCACCGCAGCGGCTCAAATAAACATATTGCATTTTCCTATCGGAAAAGCCGTCCCATCAATTCCTCGAACGCAAGGATGACCTTGCCGAAAAACTGATTCGGCACGGCGCTGATGAGCGTCTGGTTGGAGGCGTCGACGAGGAACGTCAGGTCCGACATCCGCGCCAGCTTGGAATCCGAGCGGCGCGTGAAGCAGATGGCGGAAAAGCCCTTGCTCTCTGCCTCGCGCACGTCGTTGATGATGGCCTCCGTCTCGCCGCTCTGCGAGATGGCGATGATGAGTGAGGACTCCACGTTGCTCGTGATCTGGCGGTTCGCCTCCTCGCGGAAGAGCATGTAGTCATAGAAGTGGACGTGGTTGAACACCATGAAGCCACAGATGGCGAGCCGCTTGACGATGTAATTGGCGACCTCTTCTGCAAAGCCCTCGCCGACGACGAAGATCTTGCGTTCCTTGTACTGCATCAGCATTTTGCAGAACTGCTCGGCCTGCTCCGGCGTATAGCCGTCGATAAGGCCGCACAGCGGGTCCGGATCGCTGGAGCGGTGGCCCTCGCCGCTGGACTGTGCCAGATTGTAATAAAGCTCGCTGTAACCCGCAAAGCCCAGCCGCTTGCACAGCTTCATGATAAACGCCGTCGAAACATAGTTTTCGCTTGCGATCTGCTGAATGCCGACCTTGTTCCCACCGAGCTCGATATGCCGGACGATGCTGGTGATCACCCGGCGCTCATCATCCGAGAGCAGGTTCGTCAGAATATAGTAGTTGCTCATCTCAAGCGCCGCCTTCCTGAAAATATCAAACTCCGCCCATGCACCCGGCACAGCCGGTGTGCGGAAAGGAATCATTCATGTCATACACCATTTCACCGCCCGAGGAGACGGCGCTGCAGGCGCACCTGCAAAGCTCCGCACGCAGCTCCACGAAGACCCGGCTTTCGTGGCAGGAGCACCGGACCACCCGGCTCGTCCGCCGGGAGCTGGAGGCGCTCTGCCTCGAGCCGGTCCCGCTCGGTCTGCCGACCGGCACTGCCGCGCTCCTGCGCGGTGCCCTGCCCGGCCCCACCGTCGGCCTGCGCGCCGATCTGGATGCCCTGCCGATCACGGAGCGCACCGGAGCGGAATTTTTCCTCCCGCGTTCCCCGGCGTCATGCACGCCTGCGGACATGATATCCATATGGCCGCCCTGCTCGGCGCAGCCCGCCTGCTTGCAGCGCGGCGGGAGCAGCTGGCAGGAAACGTGCTGTTCCTGTTCCAGCCCGCCGAGGAGGCCGCAACGGGCGCCATGCAGGTGCTGGAGCAGGGCCTGTTCCGCCGCGTTCCGATGGCGGGCATGCTGGCGCTGCACGTCTGGCCCGGTCTGGCGCAGGGGCAGCTCGGCATCCGGTCCGGCGCGATCCTCTCCGCCGTGGACAGCTTTGAGATCACCGTCACGGGGCGCGGCGGCCACGGCTCCGCACCGGAGCGGGCCTGCAATCCCATCCCCGCGGGCGCTGCGCTGGCTTCGGCCCTCACAACGCTCCGCGCCAACGACCTGCCACAGGCAGAGCCAGCCGTCACGGCCGTGACGTGCATTCAGGCCGGGACCTGCAACAATGTCATTCCGGACCGCTGTATCCTGCTCGGGACGATCCGCACGTTCTCCGCACGGACGCGGGCACAGGCAAAGGCGCGGCTGGAGGCCCTCACGACCGGTATTGCGGCCGCGTGGGGCTGCACCGCAGCAGTCGGCTGGACGGACGGAACGCCCGCCCTGTGCAACGATGCCGGGCTTGCAGCGGCAATGGAGCACGCCGCCGTCTCCGTGTTCGGCAAAAAAGCGGCTGCGTGCAGATCGAGCCGCAAATGATCTCCGAGGACTTCGCCTGCTACGGAAGCGAGGTCCCGATCTGCTGCGCCCTGCTCGGCGTCGGCAGCCCGGAGGGCCTGCACAGCGCCGCGTTCTGTCCGGACTCTTCCGTTCTGCTCCCGCCGCCCGCTTTCTTGCGGAAAGCGCATGGAGCGTGCTGGAGGACGCCCGTGCTTAAGCATGCGTTCTTTTCTATTATTATAGCGAAGTGCGACCATTTTCGCAATTCCTATTCACGAATCAAACCAGAAAGAAAATCCTGCCGGTCATCACTGGCAGGATTTGGGCGGATTTATGTTAATAGGCTGTTATAGATGGGGCACGCGAATAGCCTTTGTGAAATATTTTGCTGGCGCAAACTATGAAAGAAACGCTCTCGCGTTTGTGATATTTTCTGCTTCGCAGAAAGTGATATGAAATCCACCCACCGCCGCAGCGATTTCACACGCCGGAGGCGTATATCACACCGCGAAGCGGTATTTCACCCACCCGAAAGGGTGGATTTCGTTGAAAAAAGCACTTGTGAAAGCAAGTGCACGCAGAAGCAACGGACGCATAGCCGCTAAAGAGTTTTCGTGATATTTTTTTGCTGGCGCAAAATGTGAAAGAAACGCTCTCGCGTTTGTGATATTTTCTGCTTCGCAGAAAGTGATATGAAATCCACCCACCGCCGCAGCGATTTCACACACGCAGGCGTATATCACACCGCGAAGCGTATTTCACCCACCCGAAAGGGTGGATTTCGTGAAAAAAGCACTTGCTTACGCAAGTGCTTTTTTCTGGTGGGGGAAGGTGGATTCGAACCACCGAAAGCTCAGCTAACGGATTTACAGTCCGCCCCTTTGGCCACTCGGGAATTCCCCAAATATGAACTTTTCGGTTTGAGAGCACTATGGAGCCGGTAGACGGATTCGAACCCCCGACCTGCTGATTACAAATCAGCTGCTCTACCGGCTGAGCTATACCGGCGTCTCAAACAAGCATGGTTATTATAGCGAGTTCGCGCCGTTTTGTCAACCACTTTTTTGAGATATTTCGATTTATTTTTCCGTCTGGCCGCCGCAGGTCCTCCCGGCGCTTGCGTTTTGGCCCGATCCATGCTATGATACCCCCCCGATCTGAAACCGTGCAAGGAGTTGGTCTGTCATGCTGCCGCAGGGCTTCCCGGAACGAATGCTGCACCTGCTCGGCGAAGCGGAATTCGCCGAATTTCTCGCCTCCTATGAGCGCCCGCGGAGCGCCGGGCTGCGTCTGAATCCGCGCAAGCCCCTGCCGGATGGCGCTTCTCTCCCGTTCTGCGAGGCGCAGGTCCCGTGGAGCCGAACGGCTATTACGTCTGCGAGGGCAGCCGCCCCGGCCTGCACCCGTGGCATGATGCAGGCGCATACTATCTGCAGGAGCCGAGCGCCATGGCCCCGGCGCGCCTGCTGGACGCGCAGCCCGGCGAGCGGGTACTCGACCTCTGCGCCGCGCCCGGCGGCAAGACAACGCAGCTGGCCGCCGCCATGCAGGGCCGTGGCCTGCTCGTGTGCAATGAGATCCATCCGCGCCGCGCGCAGGTGCTCGCCTCAAACATCGAGCGGCTCGGCATTCCGAACGCCCTTGTGCTCAGCGAGCACCCAGCCAGGCTGGCCCAGCGCTTCCCGGCTATTTTGACCGCATCCTTGTCGACGCCCCCTGCTCCGGCGAGGGCATGTTCCGGAAGGAGGAGGCCGCCGTGACGGACTGGAGCGAGGCGACCGTGGCCATGTGCGCCGCGCGGCAGCAGGAGATCCTCGCCTCCGCAGCCGAAATGCTGGCCCCCGGCGGGCGGCTCGTCTATTCCACCTGCACGTTCTCGCCCGAGGAAAACGAGGGCGTCATCTCCGCCTTTCTGCACGCGCATCCGGCGTTTTCCGTCGTCGAGCCGGTCGAGGCTCCGTGGTTCTCTCCGGCGCGGCCGGACTGGATCAGCGATCCCGCGCCCGGTCTGGAGCATTCCTTCCGCCTCTGGCCGCATTGCCTGCGCGGTGAGGGCCACTTTGCCGCCGTCCTGCGCAGTCATGCGGACGGCGCACGGCAGGATGTTCCCACGGAACGCCCCGCTCAGCTCCCGGCAGCCGCCGCAGACTTCCTGCGCAGCTGCACACAGCCCCTGCCGGACGGTGTGCCCGTCTGCTTCGGCTCCGTGTGCTATCTGGCCCCGGCGGAGACGCCCGCTCTTTCCGGCCTGCGCGTGCTGCGCGCCGGTCTGAGCTGGGCGAGCTGCGCCGTGACCGCTTCTCCCCGCCCACGCGCTGGCGCTCTGGCTGCACACCTACCCGCAGACGGCGGATTTCCCGGCCGGCGGCCCGGAGATTGCCGCCTATCTGCGCGGCGAGACGCTGCACGGCACGCAGCGCGGCTGGACGCTGCTGACGGCCGCGGGCTTTCGCTTGGCTGGGTGCGCGGCGCGGACGGCATTCTAAAGAATCAGTATCCAAAGGGCCTGCGCCGTCTGCGCTAACGGCTTCATTGGCGTTTTCTCCGCCCTATTTCCGGTTTTCTTTACAGAATGTTCAAACTATGCTATACTAGTCTGTCGAAAGAGCTTTCCAGCTGAACGTCTCGGCGGGAAGGATCCTCTGCCTGAAATTGGCGCTGTTGTTTTGCGACATATTGCATATACCCGATCGTGAGAGGGTATGACATGAATAAATACATTATCCAGGGCGGCCATCCGCTGTCCGGCGTCGTGACCGTCAGCGGCGCAAAAAACGCCGCCGTGGCGATCCTTCCGGCCGCGCTGCTCGTGAACGGCACCTGCCGCATCGAAAATGTGCCGGATATCTCCGATGTCCGGCTCCTGCTGGAGATTCTGGACAGCATGGGCGCAAAGATCCGTCGCCTGAGTCCGAATACGCTGGAGCTCTGCTGCACGAATGTGCGCGATTCCGAGGCCTCCGACGCGCTGGTGCGCCGCATCCGCGCCTCCTATTATTTCATCGGCGCGCAGCTCGGCCGCTTCGGCCATGCCCGCGTGGCGCTGCCCGGCGGCTGCAACTTCGGCGCGCGCCCCATCGACCAGCACATCAAGGGCTTCGAGGCCATCGGTGCCGCCGTTGACCTCAAGGACGGCTTCGTTTGCGCCGCCGCTCCGGCTGACGGCCTGACGGGCGGCCGTGTCAATCTCGACGTCGTCTCCGTCGGCGCGACCATGAACATCATGATCGGCGCGGTCCTGGCGAACGGCACGACCGTTATCGAAAATGCCGCGAAGGAGCCGCACATCGTCGATCTGGCGAACTTCCTGAACGCCATGGGCGCAAAGGTCTCCGGCGCGGGTACCGACGTCATCAAAATTCGCGGCGTCCGCAGCCTGCACGGCGGCAACTACTCCATCATTCCGGACCAAATCGAGACGGGCACCTATATGGCGGCCGTCGCGGCCACGGGCGGCGACGTGCTCATCCAGAACGTCATCCCCAAACATATGGACTGCATCTCCGCCAAACTGCGTGAGATGGGCGTGAAGATTGCCGAATACGACGACGCCATACGCGTGCAGCGCACGGGCGTCATGCGCCGGGCCAATGTCAAGACGATGCCTTATCCCGGCTTCCCGACGGATATGCAGCCGCAGATCGCCGTGTGCATGTCTCTGGCCTCCGGTGTGAGCGTCATTACGGAGAGCATCTATGACACGCGCTTCGGCTATTGCGCCGAGCTCAACCGCATGGGCGCGTCCATCAAGGTCGACACGAAGGTCGCCATCATCACGGGCGTGGAAAAGCTGCACGGCTGCACCGTGCGCGCCTGCGACCTGCGCGCGGGCGCTGCCATGGTCATCGCCGGACTTGCCGCCGACCGCACGACAACGATCGAGGACATCGAATACATTGAGCGCGGCTACGAAAACCTCATCGGCAAGCTCACCGCGATCGGAGCGGAGATCCGCCGTGTCAGCGTTCCGGATGGAACGGCCGTCCCCGCAGCAGTCTGAAGCGTATTCCAGCGTATTTTCTGCTCCGCCGCGGTAAACGCAGCGGAGCTCAGCTTTGTCAAAAAGTCCCTTCGGGATTTTCCGCCAAGCTGCCTTCAGAATTGCAAAATGAAATTTTGTAGTATTATTTTGCAATTCTGCCGCTGCGGCGGGTTATTGAACGCGAAAGGAAACCCTGACGGTTTCCTTTCACACTTTCTTCCCTCCGAAACCTCCGGTTGGGCAGGTTTTTCGACAGCCTGTGCTCCGCCGCGGTAAACGCAGCGGAGCATTCTTTTGAAAAGGACCTTTTCGCTATACCTATGGATAAATTCGTATTTCTTCTCGAGCTCATCGGCACGGTGGCCTTTGCGGCCTCCGGCTCGCTGACCGCCATGCGACGCCATATGGACCTGTTCGGCGTCATCGTGCTCGGCGTCATCACCTCCGTCGGCGGCGGCATCCTGCGCGACGTCATTCTCGGCATCACGCCTCCCCTCGCCTTCCGCGACCCGACGTGCACGCTCGTGGCCGTCGGCGTGTCGCTCCTGCTGTGCATCCCGTGGATCCGCCACAGCCTCATGCACAACCACCGTCTGTTCGACGTCTCTGCTGCTCATGGACTCCGTCGGCCTCGGCGTATTCACCGTCATGGGCATCTGGAACGCCATGGACTTCTCGCCGGACCGCAGCACCTATCTTCTCGTGTTCGTCGGCCTGCTGACCGGCGTCGGCGGCGGCGTCATGCGCGATGTGCTGGCCGGGAACACGCCCTATATCCTCGTCAAGCACGTCTACGCCTGCGCCTCGCTCGCGGGCGCGGTGCTGTGCGCCGTGCTGTGGCGGCTCGTGCCGCAGTATGTGGCCATGCTGGCCGGTATGACGACCGTCCTGCTCATCCGCCTGCTTTCGGCGCATTTCCGCTGGAATCTGCCGCGCGTAGAGGACGAGGCCCTCTGATTGGATACCGCCGGAGCGGCAGAAACGCCGCTCCGGCATTTTTTTCGGCAAAAACAGGGTAAAAAATCCGGGATTTCCCGAAAAAAGGATTGACCCCCGACGTTTCGTATGATAGAATAACTCTACCTGTGAAAAAGGGCTTTTTTGTTATGCCCTTTTGCCTGCGGACGGCGCCCGCGTAGTTTCAGGCGTCCCCTAAATTTTTCTAGCCGCAGGTCATACAGGGAGGCAAATTTTTAAGGAGGTGCCGAACAATGCGCGTGAAGATCACACTCAGATGCAACGAATGCAAGCAGAGAAACTACAACACGATGAAGAACAAGAAGAACGACCCTGACCGTCTTGAAATGAAGAAGTATTGCAGGTTCTGCAGAAAGCACACGGTTCATACCGAGACGAAGTAAAATGGGAAAGGGTGAAAGCAATGGCAGAAGTCAACAAGAAGCCGAATATCTTTTTGTCCGCATGGGCACAGGCCTTTAGCCCGCTGGTTCCGCGAAATGAAGAGCGAGCTGAAGAAGGTCGTCTGGCCCTCCGGCAAGCAGCTGGTGAACAACACCGTCGTCGTTCTCGTCGCCGTTCTGATCGTCGGTATCATCGTCTGCCTGTTCGATCTCGGCGCAGGCGAGCTGATCGGCCTGCTGCGCAAGCTGTTCTAAGTCAGGACAAGCGGTATGGCAGAAACAGCAAAATGGTATGTTGTGCATACCTATTCCGGTTATGAAAATACCGTTATGGCGACCATTGAAAAACGGTCGAGACCCGTCAGCTGCAGGACATCATCCAGCAGGTCTCCATCCCCATGGAAACCGTGACCGAAGTCACGGAAAAGGGTCCGAAGACCTATGACCGCAAGGTCTTCCCCGGCTATGTGCTGGTGAAGATGGTCATGACGGATGACGCCTGGTATATCATCAAGAACGTCCGCGGCGTCACCGGGTTTGTCACATCCGGCAGCACCAAGCCCACCCCCCTGACGGAGGATGAGGTCATTCAGCTCGGCGTCGAAAAGCGCGAGATCGTCGTTGGCTACAAGGTCGGCGACACGGTCCGCATCATGGACGGCCCGCTGACGAGCTTCAGCGGCATCGTCGAGGAGCTGGACGTCGAAAAGAACCGGGTGCGCGTCACCGTTTCCATGTTCGGCCGCGAAACGCCGGTCGATCTGGAGCTCGATCAGGTGGAGCTCTCCACCGACTGATCCGGGCAAAACGTGGGAGGGGTTCTCCCCGCCAGAAATACGCGTCAGCGTATTACCACATTTATTTAGGAGGTGCTTATCATGGCACAGAAAGTTACTGGTTATATCAAACTTCAGATTCCGGCCGCCAAGGCGACCGCTTCGCCCCCTGTCGGCCCGGCTCTCGGCCAGCATGGCGTTAATATCGCACAGTTTATCCGCGAGTTCAACGACCGCACCAAGGATCAGGCCGGTTTTAAGATCCCCGTCGTGATCACGGTCTATGCGGACCGCAGCTTCTCCTTCGTCACCAAGACGCCTCCGACCCCGACCCTCATTCTGAAGGCCATCGGTCAGGAAAAGGGCTCCGGCGTTCCCAACAAGAACAAGGTCGGAACCATCACCAAGGCGCAGGTGCGCGAGATCGCAGAGCGCAAAATGCCCGACCTCACCGCCGCCACCATCGAGGCCGCGATGAGCCAGGTTGCAGGCACCTGCCGCAGCATGGGCATCGTCGTTGTCGACTGATCGCTGAGTCTGCCGAGGTCGCTGCGCTGACCTCATCTATGTGGGAGGATTATTCCGCATCACCACTACAAGGAGGATATAACATTGTTCAGAGGTAAAAAATATAGGACAGCGCGAAGCAGATCGACCGCTCCGTGCAGTATGAAGTCTCCGACGCCCTTGCGCTCGTCGTGAAGACCGCCCCCGCCAAGTTCGACGAGACCGTAGAGATCCACATCAAGTTGGGCGTCGATTCCCGCCATGCTGACCAGCAGGTCCGCGGCGCTATCGTCCTGCCCAACGGCACTGGCAAGACCCGCAAGGTCCTCTGTCTTTGCCAAGGACGCCAAGGTCGACGAGGCAAAGGAAGCCGGCGCTGACTATGTCGGCGGCATGGACATGGTCGAGAAGATCACCAAGGAAAACTGGTTCGACTTCGACGTCGTCGTCGCCACCCCGGATATGATGGGCCTGGTCGGTCGCCTGGGTAAGATCCTCGGCCCCAAGGGCCTCATGCCCTCCCCCAAGGCCGGCACCGTCACCCCGAACGTCGCCGCTGCCGTCAAGGAGATCAAAGCCGGTAAGATCGAGTATCGTCTCGACAAGACCAACATCATCCACTGCCCGATCGGCAAGGCTCCTTCGGCGCTGAGAAGCTGACCGAGAACCTGAACACGCTGCTTGGCGCCGTCGTCAAGGCGAAGCCGGCCGCAGCAAAGGGCCAGTATATCCGCTCCTGCGTCGTCGCCTCCACCATGGGCCCCGGCGTGAAGGTCGCTGCCACCAAAGGCAACCCGGCGCATTAATTTTCCACGGTTTTCGCCGGAAAAGCGGAATTTTTCGGTTTGAAAAGACACAAAGTACATTGCACAAGGTTCAAACCTTGTCCCCTGCAAAAAATTCTGCCGAATGCCACGTTGAATTATGCGGCGCTGCCCTAACGCCTTTCTTCATGGAGCAGCAAAGCGTTTGTCTGCTCCACGAATTTCCCCAGAAATCAGAAAATTGCTTGACAAATCCGGCATTTTCTGATAAAATATTCCCCGTTGCCAGAGACAGCAGGAGGCTTATGCCGTAACGATCCCCATCCTGCCGAGGTTAACGAAATACATTGATTTTGTGTCCTCATGTCTTTTGGCATGAGGACATTTTTTCGGAGGTGACACACATTGCCCAATTCCAAGGTACTTGAAAGCAAGAAGGCAATCGTCGATGCACTGGCTACGAAGCTGCAGAATTCTACCGCTGCCGTGTTCGTGGACTACAAGGGCATCACTGTCGCACAGGATACCGAGCTTCGCAACAAGTTCCGTGAAGCCGGCGTGGAATACACCGTTGTTAAGAACACTCTGACCCGTTTTGCCGCCAACAAGGCCGGCTATAACCAGTTCGACGAGATGCTCAACGGCACTACTTCCCTCGCCACCACCACGGGCGACCCCATTGCTCCGGCTCGTATCGTATGCGAGTTTGCCAAGAAGAACAAGAACGTTGTCAAACTCAAGGGCGGCTTCGTTGAAGGCTCCGTCATGTGTGTCGAGCAGCTTCAGGGCTTCGGCGAGCTTCCCAGCAAGGACGCTCTCATCGCCCAGGTTCTCGGCACCTTTCCTGGCTCCGATCTCCGCCTGGCATTCGTTCTGGATCAGATCCGCATCCAGAAGGAAGGTCCCGCTCCTGCGGAACCCCCGCAGAATAATTTCATTCATAAAACTATACTTTTAGGAGGATATTATAATGTCTGAGAAAATCGCTGCTTTGATCGAAGAAGTTAAAGGGCCTGACAGTCCTCGAACTGGCTGAGCTGGTCCATGCTCTGGAAGACACCTTCGGTGTCTCCGCTGCCGCTGCCGCTGTTGCTGCTCCTCGCTGCCGGTGCTGCTGAGGCCGCTGAAGAGAAGACCGAGTTCGACGTCGTCCTGAAGGAATGCGGCGCGAACAAGATCGCTGTCATCAAGGTCGTCCGTGCTCTGACCGGCCTGGGCCTGAAGGAAGCCAAGGAGATCGTCGAGAAGATCGTCAACGACCTCAAGGGAAGCCGGCCTACCGCAGAGATCAAGTAAGATATCCCCTATCCTGCAATTTTACGCCGCAGCACCGAAGTGCTGCGGCGTTTTGCACGCTCAGCTTCTGAACTCTTGCCTCACTCGTCAGGCCCTGAGCTGATGCGATCGTCCTTTCCGCCCTCCGGGCGGCCGCTCAGGAAGCGCCGCGTGGCAAACAGGGCCACGACGCCCGCAATGCCGACGGCCAGCGAGACGGGCTCATGGTGGTTCAGCACCACATAGCGCGACAGCGCCATGATGAGCAGCTCCAGCGTGTTGCCGACAGTCGGCCGCAGCAGCATTTTACAAATTCCACCGCCACGACAAGCGACGTGATGCTGCTCAGGAACGAATCGAGAAAGCCCTCCGCCAGAAAAACGGACGGATCGCGCGCAAGCTCCCAGATCTCGATGCCCATCAGCGCAACGAGCACCAGCACAATGATGGCAGCCAGCACGATCTCGAGAATCTCCAGAAATCTATGGATCCCGTGAATGATCTTTTCTCCCAAAGTCTGCACTCCTTCTTCTGATTTTCCGTATTTAGTATACAGGAACCGGCCGGTCTCGTCAAGCAGGAACATTTTTCGAAACTCTCTTGCACGCCCAGAGCGTATGTGATATACTCATTGTGTCTACACCGCTGCAGCAGTCATCCGATCTGCTGCAGCCCATTTTATGACGACTGGAGAAGATACCATGGAAACGAAAGCAGCCGAGCAGCCTGACGCATGGCCGAGCTCGGGAAGCAGATCCTTGCCTTCAGCCTGCCGCTGATGCTGTCGAATGTTCTGCAGGTCCTGTTCAATATGTCGGACATCGCCGTCGTAGGCCGTTTCTCCGGCCCGATCGCACTCGGCGCAGTCGGATCCACGGCGACGCTCGTTACCCTGTTTACGGGTTTTCTCATTGGCCTTGGCAGCGGTATCAATGCCCTTGTTGCGCGCTTTCTCGGCGCAGGCAGCCGCGAGGAGACGCAGCGCACCGTCCATACGGCCCTTGCCCTGAGCCTCATCTTCGGCGCGGTGCTCCTGCTGCTCGGCGAGCTGACGGCCGTTCCTCTGCTGAAACTGCTCGGCACAAAGGAAGAGCTGATCGACGGCGCGACGATCTACCTGCGCATCTATTTCCTCGGCATGCCCGCCATGGCGCTCTATAACTTTGGCAATGCCGTTCTGAGCGCTGCGGGCGATACCCGCCGCCCCCTGCTTTATCTGCTCATCGCGGGCATTCTGAACGTCATTCTGAATCTCTTCTTCGTCATCGTCTGCGGCATGAGCGCCGACGGCGTCGCACTGGCCAGTATCCTGACGCAGTACCTGTCGTCCATCCTGATCCTCATTGCTCTTGTCCGGACGAAGGATGCCTACGGTGTCCGGCCGAAATGCATCCGACTGCACCGTGACAAGCTCGCCCCCTGCTGACACTGTGCTGCTCCGCGGGTCTGCAGAACGCCATCTTCGCCGTTGCCAACCTGTTCATTCAGGCAGGCGTCAACCGCTTCGACGCCCTGATGGTCGAAGGCAACTCCGCCGCCGCCAACGCAGACGGCCTTATTTACGACGTCATGGCTGCCTTCCACACAGCCTGTGCCAGCTTCATCGGGCAGAACTACGGCGCGGGCAACCGCGACCGCGTGCGCAGGACCTATTGGATCAGCCTCAGCTACTCGTTCGCGGCGGGCGCCGTGCTCGGCCTGAGCCTTGTGTTCTTCGGCCGCGGCTTCCTCGCCCTCTTCACGGACTCGGCTGAGGTCGCCGCCGCCGGTATGCACCGCCTGTGCATCATGGGCTTCTCCTATGCCATCTCGGCCTTTATGGACTGCACTATCGCGGCCTCCCGTGGCCTTGGCCGCTGTGTTGTGCCGACGATCATCGTCGTGCTTGGCTCATGCGTGTTCCGCGTGATCTGGGTCTACACGATCTTCGCCTCCGTCGGGACCATCGCCTCGCTCTACCTGCTCTATCCGGTGTCTTGGACGCTGACGGCCTCGGCCGAAATGGTCTACTTTTTCCACCTGTACCGCAAAGTATTCCGAACCCGGCGAAACCGGCAACTGTCTGAAAAACAAATGCCTCGCTGCGAATGCAGCGAGGCATTTGTTCTTATCCGGCAATCGTGGAGGTCGGGTCCCAATGACCACAACACCCATGTCGGACAGCTCCGTCACATGCGTGATCTTCGTACCGAACGCATTGACCTGCACGAGGTTCTGGCAGGCCTTCAGGCACTCGATGTCCGTGATGTCGGTGTTGTAATCCACATCCACATAGTTCAGCTCCGGCAGACCGGCAAGGCCGCTGATATCGGAAAGCTGGTTATAGGAACCGTAGAATTGCTGCAGCCCTACGTCTCCGTAAACGGCGGCAGCTCCTTGACGAGATTGTGGCTCATATCGAGGTATGTCAGGTTCACGAGCGAGGCCGCACTGTCGACATTCTCGAGCTGGTTGTCCGAGAGGCGCAGCTCTGTAAGCTGCAGGCACGAGCCGAGGCCGGAGACGTCCGTCAGGGCGTTTTTCGAAAGATCCAGCTTCGTCAGGGCGCGCATGCCTGACAGCGGCGCGACGCTCGTGATGCGGTTGCTGGCAAGTTCCAGTTCCGTCATCTCCGTACACTTGGCCAAGGCAGACACGCTCGTGATGTCATTCTCCGAAAGGTCGAGCGCCGTGAGCTTCGTCAGGCCGTCCAGCGCATCGATCGCCGTGATGGCATTGCGGGACAGGTCCGCCGTCTTCAGGCCGCTGTAGTTGGAGAGCGCGCCGATGTTGGAGATGCTGTTATCGGACAGGTCGAGGTGCTCCATTGCCTTCGCGCCGGAGAGCGCCACGATGTTCGAAAGGCCGCAGCCGCTGAGGTTCAGATCGGACAGGTCGGTCAGCGTGCCGATATATTCAGCGTCTGTGCCGAGACAAGGGAGCCGGAGAGGTCCAGCTTCGAGATACGGCATCACCATCAGGAAGGTATAGTCGTCAAACATACCGTTGTGGATCGTCAGGCTGTGCAGGCCCGTGAAGTAATGCAGGTCCGAGAAATCCGTGACCTCCTCCGGCATGACGAACTCCGTCACGGCCCACAGGTCGCTCGTGTAGATGACGGACGGCGACGGCTTGAGAATAAGGTCTCGCACATACTGCTCAAAGGCGCTGTCCGTAAACGTGACCTCCTCCACAACACCGACGATCAGATAGTCGGCCTCCGTCAGCGGGCTGACAAGCCCGTCGTCGCTGACGGCAATGGCGGAAACATGCGTGGAGCCTGCGGGGAGGGCGATCGGCTCAGCATAGGGCGCGTCCGCCGTCGAGGGGTACTGCTCCGTCACGGATACATAGACCGTTCCGCTCGGCGCAGAGACCGAGACCGTGATATAATCCGAGAATTCGCCGCCGTCCGGCGTCAGTGCTGGGGCTGCCGGGCGGGCCGCCTCCAACGAGGCGCGAATGGCCGGGTCCGTGATGCTGTCGAGCATCTGCTGGGCATCAAGCAGCTTGTCCTGTGCCACATAGGTCGCGCTCAGACGGCGGTAGAGCTGCTCCGAGGGGGCCGTGCGGATGGCTTCCACAAGCGTGCGCTCCGCGCGCGTGTAGCTGCCGTCAGCCAGGCAGGCATCCGCAAGCGCCAGCACATAGTCCACATTGTCCGGCGCAAGCGAGACGGCCGTCGTATAGCGGTCAACCGCGCGGGCATAGTTGCCGCTCTTCATGGCCTTCTCTCCGAGCGCCGCAAAATTATCCGCCGTCCAAAGGAAATGATACAATCCAAAGAGAAGTCCGGCCAGCAGCACGAGCACAACCAGCAGGATCAGGGCTTTCTTCATACGCAATGTCTCCAATCGGAAGTTATACGCGTTTATTATACTTCCCCACGCGGCGGAAGTCAACGGAAATCGCGGTTTTCCGGGGAGGATGACGGAACGCGCCGCTATTTCCCCGGAAAAGCTTGCAAATCACCCCAAGGCGACATCCAGCAGCATCATGATCGCAAATCCGGCCACAATGCCCATCGTGGCTGTGTAGGGGCGCGCCTCGCGGTTGCGCTGACATTCCGGGATCAGCTCATGGACGGCCACAAGAATCATCGCGCCCGCCGCAAAGGCAAGCGCATAGGGCAGGATCGCCTCGACGGTGCCGACGAGCAATGCACCCAGCACGCCAGCGACCGGCTCGACCAGCCCCGAGGCCTGCCCGAGCAGGAAGCTGCGAAGCCGCCCCGCGCCCTCACGCCGCAGCGGCATGGAGACGGCCGCTCCCTCCGGAAAATTCTGCAGGCCGATGCCGAATGCAATGCTGACTGCACCCATGACCGCCTCCGGCGACGCGCCGCGCTGCAGCGCCCCGAAGGCCACGCCGACGGCCAGCCCTTCCGGGATATTGTGCAGCGTGATCGCGAGGATAAGGAGAACGACATGATTCGTCCCGCTTCCCGCCCCGGTCTTCTGCTGGCCCTTGACCACGCAGTCAGAGGCCCAGAGGAAGACGGCTCCAAGCAAAAAGCCCAGTGTGGCAACGAGCCACGGCGGCAGGCCGTCCTGCTCTGCCGCGCGGGCAATGGCGGGCTGCAGCAGGGACCAGAAGCTCGCCGCGATCATGACTCCGGCCGAGAAGCCCAGCATACGGTTCATTGCCTCCGGCGACGGCCTGCGGAACAGGAACACCGTCGCCGCGGCCGTCACGGCCCACGTCCCAAGCGTCGCGATCAGTGCCCAAACGATCGGATTTTCCATATTCCACCTCCCGTTTCATTGTATGCAGTGAGGGCGGAATTGCGTGCATGCGAAAAGAGCCGCTGAGGTTTCCCTCAGCGGCGCGCTGCCGAAAAGCCCATTGGGCTTTCCGGCAAAGGGCTTGCAGTCCGCTGCGCGCACGGATCACCCGCCGTTGGCGGACGATCCGCACACTGGCGGACTGAGCTGTATTTTCTCCGACGTACACGCCGCCGGAGAAAATGATCTCACTTGATTCGCCGCCTGCGGGCGGCGAACTCTGCGAGGCATGATCGGACGAACTGAGCCGCTGAGGTTTCCCTCAGCGGCTCAAGATGCAATATGCAGGAATTAGTTCTCAGCAGTCTCGATGACGACGCCGGAACCGACGGTACGACCGCCTTCACGGATAGCGAAGCGGAGGCCCTTCTCGATAGCGATCGGGGTGATCAGCTCGACATCCATGTCGATGTTGTCGCCAGGCATGCACATCTCAACACCCTCGGGGAGGCTGATGATGCCGGTGACGTCGGTGGTACGGAAATAGAACTGCGGACGATAGTTGTTGAAGAACGGGGTATGACGGCCGCCTTCTTCCTTGGACAGGACGTAGACCTGGCCACGGAACTTGGTGTGCGGATGGATGGAGCCCGGCTTGCAGAGGACCTGGCCACGCTCAATGCTCTTCTTGTCGATGCCACGCAGCAGAGCGCCGATGTTGTCGCCGGCTTCTGCGTAGTCCAGCAGCTTGTGGAACATTTCGATGTCGGTGACGACGGTGGACTTCTTCTCTTCCATCAGGCCAACGATCTCGACCGGCTCGTTCTTCTTGACGATACCACGCTCGACACGACCGGTGGCAACGGTGCCGCGGCCGGAGATGGTGAAGACGTCCTCGACCGGCATCAGGAAGGGCATGTCAGCCTTGCGGTCCGGGGTCGGGATATAGTCGTCAACTGCGTCCATGAGCTCCTTAATGGAGGCATAGGCGGGGTCGTTGGGGTCGTTGCTCTCGCAGGTCAGAGCCTGCAGGGCGGAGCCCTTGATGATGGGCACTTCGTCGCCCGGGAACTCGTAGTAAGACAGGGTCTCGCGGACTTCCATCTCGACGAGCTCGAGCAGCTCCTCGTCATCGACCTGATCGCACTTGTTCAGGTAAACAACGATAGCGGGAACGCCGACCTGACGGGCCAGCAGCAGGTGCTCCTTCGTCTGGGCCATGGGGCCGTCGGAAGCAGCGATAACCAGGATAGCGCCGTCCATCTGAGCAGCGCCGGTGATCATGTTCTTGATATAGTCGGCGTGACCCGGGCAGTCCACGTGGGCATAGTGCCGCTTCTCGGTCTCGTACTCAACGTGAGCGGTGTTGATTGTGATACCACGAGCCTTCTCTTCCGGAGCCTTATCGATGGAATCATAGGCCTCGAACTGAGCCTTGCCCTGGAGGGACAGCCACTTGGTGATGGCGGCGGTCAGCGTGGTCTTGCCGTGGTCAACATGGCCGATGGTGCCGATGTTAACATGAGGCTTAGTTCTTTCAAATTTCTGCTTTGCCATTGAAAAATCCTCCTGTTTGATTCGTAAATGGTAAAAAACTTTATATTCGCTTAACTACTTCACTATACACCAAAAGGTGTGCAATAGCAAGCATTTTTTATCGCTTGAGCTGCGTTTTTCTACGATTTCCTGCTGAATGGACTTCGGCAGTTCGACGTAGTGGCTCGGCTCCATGGAATACTGTCCACGGCCCTGCGTGCGGCTGCGGAGATCGGTTGCATAGCCGAACATCTGCGACAGAGGCACGTTGGCATCCACCTGCGTGGAGCCGTTTCTCGGGATCATGCCGAGGATGTTGCCGCGGCGGGAAGAGATATCGCCGATGACATCGCCCATATACTCTTCCGGCACAATAACGCTGACCTTCATGATCGGCTCGAGGATGACCGGCTGCGCCTTGCGGCAGGCCTCCTTGAAGGCCATGGAGCCGGCGATCTTAAAGGCCATCTCAGAGGAGTCGACCTCATGGTAGGAGCCGTCATACAGCGTGACCTTGACGTCCACGACGGGATAGCCTGCCAGAACACCGGCCTGCATCGCGCCCTGGATACCGGCGTCGACCGCGGGAATGTATTCCTTCGGGATGGCGCCGCCGACAATGGCATTGATGAACTCATAGCCCTTACCGGACTCGTTAGGCTCAACCTTGATCTTAACGTGACCGTACTGACCCTTACCGCCGGACTGACGGGCATACTTCATATCGACGTCTGCCTTGCCCTTCACGGTCTCCTTGTAAGCGACCTGCGGTGCACCGACATTGGCCTCGACCTTGAACTCGCGCAACAGGCGATCGACGATGATCTCCAGATGCAGCTCACCCATACCGGCAATGATGGTCTGACCCGTCTCTTCGTCGGTGTAGGTCTTGAACGTCGGGTCCTCCTCGGCCAGCTTCATCAGGGCGATGCCCATCTTCTCCTGACCGGCCTTGGTCTTCGGCTCGATGGCCACGCGGATAACGGGCTCGGGGAATTCCATGGATTCGAGGATGATCGGATGCTTCTCATCGCAGAACGTGTCGCCGGTCGTGGTGTTTTTAAGGCCGACGGCGGCAGCGATATCGCCGGCATAGACCGTGTCGATATCCTCGCGGTGATTGGCGTGCATCTGCAGGATGCGGCCCAGACGCTCGCGGGTGCCCTTCGTGGAGTTCAGAACGGTCGAGCCCTTGTCGAGGCTGCCGGAATAAACACGGAAGAAGCACAGCTTGCCGACATACGGGTCGGTCGCGATCTTGAAGGCCAGAGCGGAAAACGGTGCGTTGT
>VOFB01003159.1_pt1 | contig 31489 bp, 50 predicted proteins | sample 5384141 | NCBI WGS metagenome assembly VOFB01 (sample SAMN12384721, study PRJNA508395) | human gut metagenome | isolation source: healthy gut A | host: Homo sapiens | reverse complement strand
TCGTATAAATCAGACGCTCCAGGTTGCTGGAGATCAGAATGTCCATGGATGGAGAAGATGTCAGTACAAACTCCCGGTTCCTGTTGTACACACCGGTCTGGAAGAAATCAAATAAGACTTTGTTCTCATTGGAGGCACAGATCAGTTTTGCGATCGGCACGCCCATCTGTTTTGCATAATATGCAGCAAGGATATTTCCAAAGTTTCCTGTCGGAACTGTAACATTGATCTCCTCGCCAGCCTGGATTTCTTCATTCTCAAGCAGCTTTGCATAGGCATACACATAATAAACCACCTGGGGAACAAGACGTCCGATATTGATCGAATTGGCTGAGGAGAACTGATACCCTTTTGCTGCAAGTTCTTTTTCCAGTTCTTTATCTTCAAAAAGGCCTTCACACCGCTCTGTGCGTTATCAAAGTTACCATGGATTGCTACAACAGAAGTATTCTCTCCCTTCTGTGTCACCATCTGCAGTTCCTGCACACGGCTGACGCCTCCTTTGGATAGAAAACGATGATCTTGGTTCCCGGAACATCTGCAAATCCGGCCATTGCCGCTTTACCTGTATCTCCGGAAGTTGCTGTCAGAATCACGATATCATTTTTCACCTGGTTCTTTCTTGCGGAAGTGATCATCAGATGCGGCAGGATCGAAAGTGCCATATCTTTAAACGCGATCGTCGGACCGTGGAACAGTTCCAGATGATAAGTATCTCCCACCTTCACAAGTGGTGCGATCACTTCTGTATCAAACTTGGAATCATAGGCACTGTTAATGCAGTGCTTCAGTTCTTCTTCCGTAAAATCGGTAAAGAACTTTTTCATAACCTCGTAAGCAGTCTTCCTGATAAGACATCCTTTTCAATTCGTCCATCGTAACATCCAGTTTCGGAACAGATACCGGTACGAACAGACCACCATCATCTGCAAGTCCTTTTAAGATTGCCTCCGAAGCTGTTACTGTCTTGTCTGCATTTCTTGTACTTTTGTATAAAAGATTCATCGCTTTGCCCTCTTTTTTCATATTTTAAAACTTTTTTCTGCTTCTTTTTTATTCTGCAAGTATATCACAACTTTACCGTTTCCTCAAGAAAATTGCACCAACTCCGCAGATTCCCATCAGAACCGGATAATAAAGGTTCGGCAAGATATCAACCGGTGTCAGGCCTGTCAGCGTCGCTGCTGATAAAAAGCTGTGCCCCATAAGGGATCATTCCCCTGTCCAACTGAAGTGAACATGTCCAGAAGGGATGCCGAACGTTTCGGATCTACTCCATATTCTTCACTGATCTCTCTGGCGATCGGTCCTGTCATCACGATTGCAACCGTATTATTTGCCGTACATATATCCACAAATAATGCCAGCAGTGCAATTCCAAGTTCCGCTCCTTTTTTCCCTCTGATCCTGCTTTTGATCAGATCCAGAATAAACTGAATACCACCGGCTTCTTTCACCAGTGACACGATACAGGCAACCAGGATTGAGATCACAGTGATATCGTACATCGAAGTCACCCGTCCCCGACCACTTTAAACATCTCTGTCACTGCAATATTTCCTGCTGCCACCCCGACGATCAGAGAAATAACAATTCCGCTGATCAGCACAAGAAAGACATTGATTCCCGCCAAAGCTCCCGCCAGTACGATCAGATAAGGAAAAACTTCCCACAGGTTATACTTCAGGTCTCCCTCCAGAGAATAACTGACATTTCTTGTCATGATCCAGAAGATCAGGATACTGAGGACTGCTGCCGGAAGTACCAGCAGAAAATTGGCTTTAAATTTGTCCTTCATATCGCATCCCTGTGTCTTGACTGCTGCGATCGTTGTATCGGAAATCATGGATAGATTATCCCCGAACATTGCTCCGCATACAACAGAAGCAATACAGACAGACAGTTCAAATCCTGTCTTTTCGCTGATTCCCACTGCGATCGGTGCAAGTGCGGCGATCGTTCCCATGGATGTTCCCATAGAAACTGAAATAAAACAGCCGATCACGAAAAGTCCTGCCACCGCAAAGTGGGTCGGTATCAGAGAAAGTCCCAGGTTCACTGTGCTTTCCACTCCTCCTGCTGCTGTTACCGCACCGGAAAATCCACCCGCACAGAGAAAGATCAGACTCATCGTGATAATATTTTCCTCACCGACTCCTTTTGCGATCACTTTGATCTTATCTGCAAACTTCTGTTGTCTGTTCTGCATAAAAGCCACAAATAAAGCAATCAGAAATGCAACCACAGCCGGCATGGCATAAAAGTCTCCAAAAGCAATCCCTGCTCCGAGAAAGATCAGCAGAAAAAACTCCGATTGGCAAAAGTGCCGCCGCATTTCCTTTTGTCACTGTATCATTCATATCGTTTCCTTTCTTAAACTTAAAATGAGGATGCGACGATTTTACCCCGCATCCTCTGTCTGCATCTTCTGCTTTTATTTATTTTTCTTATGATTGGTATAATTTACCAGTCCACCTGCTGCGATCAGCTTCTGCATAAACTCCGGGAACGCCTGTCCCTGATATTCTGTGCCTTTCGTGCGGTCATAGATCTTACCACTGTCGAAATCTACCTCGACTTCATCTCCGGCTTCAATTCCTTTTGCCGCCTGTGGACATTCGATGATCGGAAGTCCGATATTGATTGCATTACGATAAAAAATACGGGCAAATGTCTCTGCTATAACACAGCTTACTCCTGCCGTCTTCAGGCAAAGTGGAGCATGCTCTCTTGAGGAACCACATCCAAAGTTCTTATTTGCAACGATCATATCTCCTTTTTTCACATTTTTTACGAAATCCGGGTCAATATCCACCATCGCATGACTTGCAAGCTCCTGTGCATCAAAAGAGTTCAGATATCTTGCCGGAATAATTACATCCGTATCTACATTATCTCCATATTTAAATACATGTCCTAAAGCTTTTTCCATTACTTTTCACCCACTTTCTCCGGATTTGCAATGCATCCTGCGATTGCACTTGCCGCTGCCACTTCCGGTGATGCAAGATAGATCAGGGAATCCACATGTCCCATACGACCTACAAAGTTACGGTTTCTTGTTGATAAACCTCTCTCTCCTGCTGCCATCACACCCATATGGCCACCCATGCAGGGACCACAGCTTGGTGTATTCACTGCACAGCCTGCATCTACAAAGATATCAAGAAGTCCTTCTTTGATACACTCTTTATAGATCTTCTGCGTTGCCGGAATAACCATAACACGTACATCCGGGTGAACAGTATGACCTTTCAGGATCGCTGCTGCCTTTCTTAAATCTTCCATTCTTCCGTTCGTGCAGGAACCGATCACAACCTGATCAATCTTAATTGGTTCCATCGCCTCAACTTCATCAATTGTCTTTGCATTTCCCGGAAGATGTGGGAAAGCAACTGTCGGGCGTACTTTAGAAAGATCTATTTCGATCACTTCATCATAAACCGCATCCTCATCAGCCTCATAAACTGTATATTCTTTCTTGCAATGCTCTGCAAGATAAGCTTTTTGTCTTTTCGTCAACCGGGAAGATTCCGTTCTTTGCACCAGCCTCGATCGCCATATTTGCCATCGTAAAACGGTCATCCATCGAAAGACAGGCAATTCCGTCTCCGGTAAATTCCATTGATTTGTAAAGAGCTCCATCCACTCCGATCTGACCGATGATATGGATAATAATGTCTTTACCGCTGACATATTTAGACGGCTTTCCCGTCAGAACAAACTTGATCGCACTCGGAACTTTAAACCAGATCTCACCGGTTGCCATTCCGGTTGCCACATCGGTCGTTCCCATTCCTGTTGAAAACGCGCCCAAAGCTCCGTATGTACATGTATGTGAATCCGCTCCGATGATACACTCACCTGCTGTCACTACACCCTGCCTCTGGGAGAATCGCATGTTCCACACCCGATTTTCCCTGTTCAAAATACCATTTCAGTCCCCTGTGCCTTTGAGAACTCCCGGATTGCCTTGGAGTTCTCTGCTGATTTGATATCTTTATTCGGTGTAAAATGATCCGGTACAAACACAACCTTATCTTTATCAAATACTTTATCCGACATCTGTCTGATGATCGGCAAAGCCATCGGTCCTGTAATATCATTCGCCATCACGATATCGAGTTTCGCTTCGATGAGCTGCCCTGCCTCTACGGAATCCAGTCCGGCATGGGCTGCTAAAATCTTCTGCGTCATCGTCATTCCCATTTTGACATACCTCCTTTTTAAAACGAGATGAAATCGTATTCAATGAAATGGGATCTTATTTCTTCTCGATATATCCTTTTGCTGTCAGAGCCTCTGCACAGAGAACTGCTCCGCCTGCGGCACCTCTTACTGTATTATGGGAAAGTCCGATAAACTTGTAATCGAACATTGTATCTTCTCTCAGACGTCCGATAGATACGCCCATTCCACGCTCGTAGTTCACATCCTCTGTTACCTGTGGACTGTTGTCTTCTTCAAGATACTGGATGAACTGCTTCGGAGCACTCGGAAGTTCTGCTTCCTGTGGGAATCCCTTTGAATGCTACAAGCTTTCTCGATCAGCTGCTCTTTTGTAGGCTTCTTCTCGAAGTTGATGAATACTGCTGCCGTATGTCCGTTCAGAACCGGCACACGTACGCACTGGCATGTAATCTTTGGAAGTTCTGCTTTCACGATCTGTCCGTTTTCTACTTTGCCGAGTACTCGAAGCGGCTCCTGCTCGCTCTTTTCCTCCTCTCCACCGATGTATGGAATAATATTCTCTACCATCTCCGGCCACTCTTTGAAAGTCTTACCTGCTCCGGAAATCGCCTGATATGTTGTAACAACAACTTCTTTTGGTCCAAACTCTTTCCATGCAGCAAGGCAAGGTGTGTAACTCTGATAGAGCAGTTTGGCTTTACTGCAATAAATCCGCTCGTTGTGCCAAGACGCTTCTTCTGATCCTTAATCACTTCAAAATGTTCTGCATTGATCTCCGGTACTACCATCGGAACGTCCGGCGTCCAGCGATGCGCGCTGTTGTTTGATACGACCGGAGTCTCTGTTTTTGCATATGCCTCTTCGATCTTTTTGATCTCTTCTTTTGACATATCTACAGCACTGAATACGAAATCAACAGTAGATGCTACATGCTCTACGTCATTTACGTTAAGAACAACAAGCTTTTTACAGCCTCCGGCATCGGCGTATCCATTTTCCAGCGATCGCCTACCGCTTCCTCATATGTCTTTCCTGCAGAACGCGGACTTGCTGCTACCGTAACCACTTCAAACCATGGGTGGTTCTCAAGCAGAGAGATGAATCTCTGTCCTACCATTCCTGTCGCCCAAGGATACCAACTTTTAACTTCTGTTCCATTTTCTTTCTTCCTTTCCTGTATCTTACTATTTCAATTATAGTTCTGATTTATAAATATAAATATTCTTCTTCCAGGGCAATCACCTTTTCCATTGCCGCTTTTCCCGGTGCACCGATCGTATTTCTCATCTCTACACAGGTTTTCATGCTGATCGCATCGTAAATATCTTCTTCAAATACCGGTGAAATCGCCTTGAACTCTTCCATAGTGAAATCATCCAGTGCTTTTTTATGCTCAATTCCATACAGTACCAGTTGTCCTACAATGCCATGTGCATCCTGAACGGCATTCCATGGTTCACCAGATAATCTGCTGCATCGGTAGCGTTTGTAAAGCCGTGCTTTGCACTTTCTTCCATTCTTGCATCATTGAACTTCATTGTCCTGAGCATTCCTGTAAATAATGCAAGGCAGCCCTTTGTCGTATCAATGGCATCAAATACAAGTTCTTTATCCTCCTGCATGTCTTTGTTATATGCCAGTGGAATTCCTTTCATCGTTGTCAGAAGTGACATCAATGCTCCGTAAACTCTGCCTCTCTTACCACGGACAAGCTCTGCAATATCAGGGTTCTTTTTCTGTGGCATGATACTGCTTCCTGTACTGTAAGCGTCATCAATATCCACGAACTGATATTCGTTCGAATTCCAGATGATCACTTCTTCCGAGAATCTGCTCAGATGCATCATCACAGTTGACATCGCTGACAAAAGCTCAATCAGATAATCTCTGTCAGATACAGAATCCATACTGTTCAGAGTTGGTCCGTCAAATCCAAGAAGCTTTGCTGTATATTCTCTGTCCAACGGATATGTCGTTCCCGCCAAAGCACCTGCTCCCAGCGGACAATAATTCATTCTCTTATAGATATCTTTCATGCGGAGTCTGTCACGCCTGAACATCTCAAAATAAGCGCCCATGTGGTGAGCCAGAGTAATTGGCTGCGCCTTTTGTAGATGTGTGAATCCCGGCATATATGTCTCTGTATTTTCTTCCATCAATTTCAAAAGAACTTCCATAAGTTCTTTTAACAAACTGTCAAGGTCCATGATCTCATCTCGCGTATAAAGCTTCATATCCAAAGCGACCTGATCGTTTCTGCTTCGCCCTGTATGTAATTTTTTTCCCCGCATCTCCGATCCGGTCGATCAGATTGGCCTCCACAAAACTATGGATATCTTCATATTCTTCTGTGATCTCAAGTTTTGTTCTCTACGTCTCTGCATATACTTTCAAGACCCTCTATGATCTGATTTTTCTCATCTTCTGTCAGAATCCCCTGTTTTGTCAAGCATCGTCACATGAGCAATGCTCCCTCGATATCCTGTTTATAAAACAAAAAGAAATCGAAGCGTTAAAATTATAAACTAACTGATCTGTTTCTTTTCGTAAAACGACCACCCCATAGTTGTGCCATTTCATCTCCTCTTTTCTGTTCTGCATTTTTCACCTAGTTTAACACATTAACGTGCGAAATGTCCATACTTTTTATAAAAACTGTTTTTCTCTATGCTCACGTTCTCTCATTGAAAAACTCCACATCCACAGTAATCCTGCCTGTAGAGCCCATATTCTTCGGATAATTCTACAGACCGTTTATATCCGTTCCGCTTTTTAAAATCCGAAACTAAATACTCTACGCCGTACTTTTTCCCCGACTCGCACTCCGATCTCGTTCAACTTCTGCGAATTTTCAGAGGGCTGATGCTCAGAGTCGTCGTAAAATAATCAAATCTGCCTTCCGCTGCCTGCTGCGCCGCCTCTTCAAGCCGAAGTTCATAGCATTTCATGCATCGTGCGCCGCCTTCTTTCAAATGCTCCATCCCTTTTTGCCATTTCATAGAACTTCTCCTTATCATACTTTCCCCAGCAAGGAATGAGACCGGATATTGAAACCGCATATCTTTTATCAGTTTCTGCTGCTCTATGATCCGCTTTTGTATACTCGCTCTCAGGATAAATATTCGGGTTATAATAAAGCACCGTGATCCTGAAATAGCGGGATAAATATTCCAGCACATAACTGCTGCACGGCGCACAACAGCTATGGATCAAAAAGAGTCGGGACACGGCCTTCCTCTTCAAGACGTTTCAATATTTTATCTAATTCCTTTTGATAATTGATTTTCTGAACATTCATCTTAACTGTTCTCCTATATGCTGCGTTACCTTTTTGTTTATTCTACTTATAATAAGATATCATCTCTTTTTCCAAATTACAATGTCAATCCGTTTCATTTCCAAATCAGATCAAGTTCCGATATGTCGATATTCACACACTGCCGCCGGCTCTCATACATTAATCTTAGATACTTAAATAAGAACGGAAGTGACTCTGTGAGACCTTTACTGGAATTAAACAACATCAGTTATTCTTATCATACAATAGACGGAGAAACAAAAGCTTTATCCGATATTTCTTTTCAGCTTGCCCCGGAGAATTTGCCGCCGTTGTCGGACCTTCCGGATGTGGAAATCCACACTTCTTTCGTTAATCGCAGGACTTATAGAGGCAGAGAACGGAACAATCTTCCTAGACGGCGAACCATCGGAAAAAATCTTTCAGAAAATCTGCCAAAATAGGCTATATGCTTCAGCATGATCACCTTTTTGAATGGAGAAGCATTTTAAAAACGTCCTGCTCGGCGCTGAAATCAACAAAAAGTGTATCCCAGGAAACGAAACAACGGGCAAAAGAACTTCTGCGTCAATACGGATTAAAGCGTTTTATTAACTCCCGCCCGTCTGAATTATCCGGTGGAATGCGGCAAAAGAGCAGCTCTGATCCGCACTCTCATGCCGAATCGAACTGCTCCTTTTAGATGAACCTTTTTCCGCTCTCGATTATCAAACACGTCTTACCGTCAGCGATGATATCGGAAAAATCATCAAACATTCAGGAAAAACCGCGCTTCTTGTAACCCATGACCTTTCAGAGGCAATCAGCCTTGCCGATCGGATCATCATATTGACAAAACGCCCCGCACATATTGCCCGAATTGTTCCGATTGCATTTTCCATCGAAAACGATACCCCGCTAAACCGAAGAAATGCCCCGGAATTCAAACAATATTTTAACGAAATATGGAAGGAGCTAAATCAAGATGAATGATCAATCTAACGGACAAAAACTTTTTTAACGCGCCTTCGCCGTCATAGGGATCACGTTTTGATCAGCCGTGTCCTTATTTTAACTGTGTTTCTTTTTTTATGGGAATTATGCGCTCGTTTTGAAATTATAGATTCCTTTATCTTCAGCAGTCCTTCAAAATCACTCTTTGTTTTTTGGAAATGTTGAAAACCGATCTCTTTTCCTTCATATCGGGATTACTTTATACGAAACATTTATCAGCTTCATACTCGTCATATTTGCTCAGCATCCTTGCGTTAATCTTGCTTTAGTATAGTAAAAAAGCTATCGGAAATACTGGAACCATACCTCGTTGTGCTAAACAGCCTTCCGAAATCCGCGCTTGCCCCTCTTCTGATCGTATGGCTCGGCGCAACTTCAAAAACAATTATTATTGCCGGAATGTCCGTCGCCATCTTCGGAAGTATCTTGAATCTGTATACCGCCTTTATCAATGTCGATCAGGAAAAGATCAAACTGATATATACACTGCACGGAAACCGCAGGCATGCGCTTAAAAAGTTGTACTGCCTTCCTCTGTTCCGGCAATCATAAGCAATATGAAAGTCAATATCGGACTTTGCCTGGTAGGTGTCATCATCGGTGAATTTCTCGCCGCCAGAGAAGGACTGGGCTATCTCATCATCTACTCCAGTCAGGTATTTAAGATGGATTGGCTTCTCATGTCGATTATTTTGCTCTGTATTATGGCAATGGGATTGTATGCTCTGATCAATGTAGTGGAAAAACGAGTGTTGAAAAAAGTATTAAATATGGCAATAGAAGACTGTCGCTTGAAACTTCAAACTCAAGCAGCAGTCTCTTTGCCGACTTAATTGATCTTTTATATTTAAGTAACAAGAGCATTATTTTTGATATTGTTAATAATCTTAACAAATTTTACCTGTTCTTCATATGTAAAAATCAAACTAAATTTATATGGTCTGTCAAACGGCGTTTTCATCAAATCAAGAACATTATTAATATACCCATTTTCTACGACATAATCTACAACTTGTTCAATAAAATGAAGTTGCTCTGTATTTGGTCTTTCTTCTAAAATAAATGTGGAAAACGCAGCATATGCAGCAGTCCGATCCATCTTTGCAATTTTACGAATCAACAAACCGAACGGTGTATCTTGATAATTCATCTCATAATCTTCTGCCGTCCCTAATTCTACAGTAAATATTCGCTCTAACTCGTTATAATCTTCCACAGAAATCGGTTCATTATGCAGGAGTTTATTAATCGCCGGCGTCGTTTTATGTGCTTCAACGTATTCGTTTACTTTTTGCCCGGTAATCTTCAAAATCAGATGCAGACAGACTCGTCAATCTTCCTTCTTCTCTAAACACAACTATATCTTTAAAATTTGAATAATGAAGCTTTTCTTTCTTCGCGGGAATGTATTTCATAATTTCACGTAAAGATTTTTCTTGTTTCTTCAAATTTTCAAAACATCCTGAACATCCCAATAATGATCTGATACAAGTTCTTTCAATTCCGAAATTCTAACTTTTATATCCGGAATCGTAGCGCATTCTTTCAAAAGAATATTTGCGTTACCAACAACATACCTTTTAATCTTCCTAAATTTTTTCCTCCTGTCGCAACTTGACAACATCAGTCCATACATAAGCATCAAAACTAATTGCCGCTTCGTCCTTCTCATCTGATACGACAAGTTTTGCAAGGTGATCTATAATTTCTTCTTTATGAATTTCCTCAAGGCATTCATACTGTTTTCGTTCTTTATATCTTTCTACATACCTTAGTTCTAAGCGCACTTCAACCCTTTCTGTTCCCATAGCTTTCACATCATCTACGACATGATCTATCAAATTCTCCCGAATATTCTGATACTTCACATCTACATAATTTGCATCCTGCAAACATTTGATCATCTGAACCATTCGGATAAATCTTGCCGCAACCGGAGCAACTACTTCCCCCTGCTTCTCTTCCTTTTGGATGTTCGTCAAAAAATTGAAAATTCCTCATATAATCAAATACAACAAATTCTTTTTTATCCTCGCCTTCCCCAAAAAGGTTTTCACAAAGTCTTGTTCCTCGACCTAACATCTGCTCAAATTTAATCCGGCTATAAACTTTCTTGGCAAAAACAAGATTTGTAATTTCCGGCACATCTATCCCGGTTTCCAGCATATCTACAGTCACCGTAATAAACGGATAGTCATCCGCTTTTTAAAATCCTTAAGATTTTGTCCTGCATATGGCTCATCACAAACCACCAACTTGCAAAATTACCTTTATATTGCGGATATAATTCATTAAATCGATCAACAATAAATTTTGCATGCAATTTATTTTGTGCGAAAATAATTGTCTTCCGACATGATTTCCATTTTTATGTCTAATGCCGTTATTCATCAAATCTGAAATCATTCTATCAACCGTATCGACATTAAAAATATATTTATTTATTCTCTCCGGCGGAATATGTTCAGGCACTCCTCCATCTTCGACAAACTCTGCTTCATATGCCTCCCTCTCTTCCTCGTCCAAATCCGCATATGTAATTCCATCATCTGAAATCTGTGTCGAAGTCTCAATTAAATAAAACGGAACTAACACATGATCTTTTTCCACCGCTTCCTCATACTCATATACATCCGTCGGTATATTATTTTCATATCAAAAAATGTATAGGTAGACTGATGAATCGTATTCTTCGGCGTCGCAGTCAATCCCAACAGGCAAGCGTCAAAATATTGAAAAAAATTGCTTTATATTTATTAAAAATACTTCTATGTGCTTCATCTATTACAATTAACGAAAAATGCCCCGGCGAAAAAAATCGCGATCCATCCGCATTTTTTTATAGTATCAATCGCATGTAACATTGTCTGGTATGTTGAAAATATAATTTTTTGCATTTCGCTCATCTTTATTTAGTAAAAGATTACACATTGTTGTATTCTCTATATATTTATAAAACGCATCCTTTGCCTGCTTCACCAATTCTTTGCGATCTGCCAAAACAACACTTTTCCCATTAACTCACTGCGCGTCATCACATCTACTATCGATGTCGCTGTTCGTGTTTTCCCTGTACCCGTCGCCATTACAAGCAAACATTTTCGGATTCCTTTTCATAATTTTTCACAGCATTTTGTAACTGCTCTTAATTGATACCAGCGATCCGTAATTTGCTTATCAATCTGAATGCTGTTAACCGATTTCTTTATACATCGCCGCTCAATCATTGCATTGATATCTTTTTTGCGGAAAGATGCCGCTCACAAGTCTGGGCGCACTGTTTGCATCATCCCAAAGATAAGTTTCAAACCATTTGTATAAAATATAATCGGTCTTTTTCCCTGCATATTTTGGATACAGTCTGCATATAATTTCCCCAGATTCCGCCTTTATCTCCGCTCTCGCTTGCCTTTTTTGCTTCTACTACAGCAATAATCTTTCCTGTATCTCCCCATATAACATAATCCACATATCCCCGGCCTGTTTGATTCGGCATTCCGACAACAGGATATTCAACTTCCACACACAATTTCTCTTTTTATCCTGATCGAACACATATCCATTCGCCTCTAAATCTGCATCAATATATCTTTTTCTCGTCGTCCATTCTGACAGATCCGGTTCGTAAACATATTCCCCGATTTTTTATATTACGGGCTTTTTGAACTTTCATCTCATTACGAAGTTCTTTATTCAAAGCTAAAAGACGTTCTATTTCTTTATCTTTTTCATTCACTATTTTATCAGCGTTTTTTTGAACGTCTTTAATAACCTGCCGATACTCTTCCTGTACCATTCATATCCGTTGTCGCATCAGGAATCTTTTTCGCATCAAATACTCGTTCAACATAATCTCTTCCGTAACAATAATCAACCCATTCCACAAAATCAAATAATATGTTGAGAGAAAGAACTGCATTGTCTCGCGTCAGTCGTTTTGAAGTATGTACAGACTCATTTCCATTCCGAACAATGTGCTGAAGCCTTCTCCACAATGTAATATCCATCAAAGAAGGAAAGCCATTATTGTGAAGTAAAGACTGCAATCCTTCTCTATTTCCAATCGGTTCTAATGCAGAATCAATCGAATAAATCCATTTCCACAATTCCAATGCTTTTTCTTGAAGCTACCGCGCTCATCACCGGCGAAGATTCTAATATTCTTTCCGCATCAATACACGCTCCTGAAAAACAATTCATATTCTTGTTTCTTCTCAAGAAATGCAAAAATTCATTTCCATGATAAGCTCCTCCTCTCAAGCAAATTTTTAATATTTCCGCACTGCAACTTTTGATTTGTCGGTTTGAGCGACGAAGACAGCAAATTGCTCTTGTAATTCCATTGGAGGTACGGCGACCTGTAACTGCTTTAATTTTGCACCAGGCAAATGTGCAATAGTAGCTTTTGCACCGGCTAATGCAGAAAACCTCCATAATCGCAATTATATCTAAACCACCACGCCAGATAATCTGGTAAAATTATCTGGTGATTACATCTCACTCGATGCAACGCCTTTTGGAAAAACATGGCTGTAACTCATTATGCCACACAGCACACCGTCCAATTTCGCCAGCCCTCACAAACCAAAGATCTCCTTCACGCAGCTCAAACTCTGCACGGTCTTTTCATCAAAATCCATTTTATTTAGATTTTCAAGATTGAACCGAAACCACTGAACATTGAATTGGCAAGTAAGGATAACTATTTCTTCCAGTTTGCTGTTTTGCATCTAGCATTTTCCCCAATCGTGAAGAAGTGATCTCTGCAAATAAACAAACTTGCCATTTCTTGCTGTTGTGGATTACATCTCCAAACATCTTCGACAAATCAAGGCTTTGATAAGCTTGTCAATAATTGTAATTCCTGTTTACACAAATCAATAACTTTTTCGCATTATCCAACACAGAAGAACAAAACTTGTTGTTCCAAAAAATCAAAATAGTAAATTCTTCAGCATATTTTTAAAAATATATAACACTGTCCAGATGGTTGCCTGTAAAATATTTTCCAAATTCATATATTTTACTACAATAAAAAAGATACTTTGGCAATATATTGTGATACTGAAAATACATTATAGACCTATTACAGAAGTTTTCCTGGCATCAACATTGCCCCTTTCATCTCCATCCTTTACAACTGCGAATACGGATATCCTTTTGCTGGATAAAATCTACACTTCCAATATATCCTGATGCCAAAAACTGAAAAATTCCCCCATTCTTTTCAGATACATCTGACAGTTTTTATTTCATGTCCCGTTCACAGACATCTCCCTAATTTTATTCTCATATATCATCCCTACAAATCTTAATTTGCTTGAGGGGATACATTTCACTTAAGACATATATTTTTGATGTGATTTACATTATTCTGATTTACCATCGCATACTGCATTGTTGTATCTATCTGAGAATGCCCTAAAATCTTTTGTACCTGCTCGATCGGCATTCCTTTATCGATTGCTCTCGTTGCCATCGTTCGTTTCGAATTATGGGGATGTATACGATCCAATTTCAGTTGTCTTCCTAACTGCTTAATCGTATTTCGACTCCACTTATTTTAAACGATCGTGCGGTGCATCCAACGTTACAAAATAATGCTTCACTATTATCTTTTCTTTTTTCAATATATTCCTTCAGATGGACTTTGCCTTCGCATCAAAATAAACGCCGTTCTTTATCTCCTTTTCCGTATACAATACATTCTCGCCCCTCTAAATCAATGTCTTAATGTTCAGATTTACTAATTCCTCCAACCTGATTCCGGTCGAATACAGTAAATCAATTATTGCTAAATCATTTCTCTTGTAACAATTATCGCGTAAGTTTTTCTATTCCTTCATCTGTAATTACACTTTGACGACTGTCTTTGTCTTATTTTATGTACTTTTCATTGGGCTTTTCAAAATATAATCTTCCTCTTCTAGCCATGAAAAAAAACTCGATATATTTCTGTCTGATATTATCAATCGTCACATTTGAACACCTGTTTATTTTCGATAATCTGATAAATAAGTACGAATCTCTTCCGTGGTAATCCTCCTACACTCTGATTCATTTTTGAAAAAATAAATGTTCCATGCAGTGACCCGATAATACTGTATTGTTCTTTCCGAACACCCTTCAATCCGCTTAGCATCCAAAAACATTTGCAAAAAAATCATTATTGATATTTCTTGTTTATCAGCTTCATTTTCCGAAAATGTTTTTAACACAACTTCCTTGTAATTTTTTCATCTGTGCAATCGACAGATACTCTGACATCTCGTTCAATATAAGTACAATTTTTCTTCCATGTTGATACTCCCCTTTCGACTTTGTACCAACATCCTTCAACAAAACTACGCAACCTAATGCCAGCGCAATGCATCTTTTATTCAATCACTCTATTTTTCCAATAACACCAGTAAGTAAGATGGATTTTCATAATAAAGGCTGCTGTTATAATCATCAATCTTTGCACTGAGAAAAGAATTATAAACATGAAACAGCGCGTCAATCACTCCTGTCTTTTCCCCATCAGCGACTCCCCTTTATCGGCCTTTTATAAACTTTTACCGATATCCCAATGCGACGGTATTGCATAACCACATGCTTTTTACATTGTCCAAAATTTCCTTCTTCATTCCTGATTCCACTATGAAATCATCACTCACACGATCTATATTGTCACTATGGTACACATCTGCCAAATCATAAATTTTTTCAATACGTTTTTTCCTAACGTATTTACAACATCCATTCTTGTATTTTTCGTTTTCCCTTGCAATATAGTCGATCAGACTGCATGTAAAAAACAAATCGTTATCTTTTGAAGATTCTCTGCCAATATTATCCTGCATTACACAACCTCCTCAAACCTCGGTATTCAAAGACATTTTAATGCCTTTTCCGTACAAAAATTAATCTGATGTGTCGGATATTTGAATTTTTGCCAAACTCAAAATTGATCCCTTGTAATAACTCCCTCAATATAATCGGAAATGTAATTATAAATCTGATCATTCGCCATAGCTCCAATTACAATATCATAATCATGCCTTTTCCGCCTCCGACAGGCAATGATAAAATCCAGCCATTCTTCTGACATTTCCTGAAACTCTTTGATGTTCAAATCCAAATTTAATCTTACTTCATAAATTGAAACAACTTTTGTATCGTAGCGTTTGCCCATCTCTGAGCCTGTTCCTTTATAACTGTACAATAAAATCCTGTACCAAAATCTTTTGTATTTCTTCCTATACGAACTTGGGGATTTTCAACTGATATATACCCTCCGTGATATACTGTCATTTTGCCATTTATCCGTTCCCTTCTATCCCAAATAATTCTGTGTCATACTATCAAATAATAGCTAAACTTCCCTATAATTCTTTTTCTGCCTCACGTTTTAATAAAAATATACGAAAAACTTCAAAAATCTGTTCATTTTATATGTTTTCTAACTCAATACCTGTAATACTCTTCAATCCCCTTCTGCATTTTTACAAATGCCGGAATATAGTCTTTTAAAATAACGCCAACTAATCTTCTTGCTGACGACTCATCATAAATATGTGTTAAATCATTTCTGCTCTTTAACATTCCAAACCAAATATCCTCATCAATAAAATCAAAAATTGTATATGCAGTTTTCAGAATCATTTTAGGAGAACCTGTCGCAGAGATAGATTGTCCTTCATAACTTAACAATTCCTTTAACACTTTCCAGCCCAACTCAAACTGCACAAAAATTTATCAATAATACCACCCACAATAAATTCATTTGATAAGTCTTCATTTTCTGCTGTCACAAGCACTTTCAAGTTTGATTTAAAATGCTCAAATTTCTTCATATATTGTTTTCCCTTCTTTTGATAGAATCTCTTAATTCACTCTGTATTTCTTCGTCCAAATTAATAATATTAAAGCACAAAGGGTACTCGTCTCCTCATTTACATCCAACATAAAATGCACGAAATTGCCGCCTTACAGCCAAATCAATATCGCTTTTTTCTTTAAAGCTTCCTCTTGCTCTTGAGCCAAACAGAATTACTTTTTACATTATACTTTTGGCAAGATCACATATTTCTCTATTACTATAGGCTTTATTCCTGTTTCTCCCATAATTTTCCTTCCCCATCATCCAAAAATACTCCTGCATTAAACTATCAAATAATAATTGTGCTTCATCTAATGCTTTTTGCACTGCAACTTTGATTTGTCGGTTAATTTAACAAAAGAAGCAAACTGATCTTGTTCCTTTTTTCTGGCACTATTACCTTCAATTCACTAAGAATTTTCAAGTTGATATTCTTCTGAGCAGACTCAGGTGCCTGTGATTCCAGAATTGCTTTTGAAAGAAAGAAAACCAATAATGAACAAAATATTATTTGTTCTTTCATTTGCAATAAATCCAACCACACTATCAGGAAAGCAAGCATCAAATTCCAATATAGCTGCTCTTAGCAATATTAGCAGCAATCGTAATACAAAAGAGTCCCCTTATCCCACATTTTGCTCTGTTTTAATCCAAGTTCCGAATATGTGCTGCTATAAGATGTAATATATAGTCCAGCATTTGCAACATCTCCTGTCTGAATTAATGGATATTTACCACCTAACAACTTAATATCATTTCTTGGTCTATGTTTAGATACTCCTCGACCAAATTCTCCCAAGTCAGGTAATGTAGCTTCTGGTAAACCGTAAGAATTTGAAACCGATCACCAAACAGTTCGACAAATCGGGCTTTGATAAATTGTCAAGTTTTTGTAATTCCTGTTGGCGCATCTGAATCAACTTTTCGCAGCTTATCCAACACAGAAGAACAAAACTTGTTGCTCCCAAAATATCTGGAATAGTCATTTCTTTCAGCATATCCAGTTTTTAAATTATCTCTAACACTTCCAGATGCCTTGGCCTTTATCATCTGTCTTTCCAAATCACTTCTAAGAAAATAGTATAGATACTGACGGTCAATCCCTTCTGATACTGAAAATACATTATCGTACCTACTTACATAACACGTTTTTCATACCTTGCCAATCAACAGAGCCGACATTTATCCGCGAAACTGCGACATATGGATAAATAACCTTGCTGAACAATCTTATATGTGGTTTTGTCTTGGCTAACCTCTTGCACAAAATTCTGTACAAAATCCCCACTCTTTTCACGCTGTACATCTGAATATCTTCGTTCCCTTTGATGTCCCAGTTTCCTTTTATGACATCTCCTAGTTTTTATTCTTGTCATTCTATCATCCCCACAAATCTTAATTTATTGTCCTCCTCATTATACAAGATTTATCCACTCAATCAAATACCCATTACATAAGTTTTCAAATATAGTAATAAAATCACAACAATTATAACTATAATGAAAGAAAATGCCAGTCGCATCACGAACATGCGAAATCAAAAAGACACCTATTATTTTGCCCCCTCAAAAGTCAGACCATAAATCCAACGTTTGAAAGTCCGATTCAATAAAATAACAAATGTCTTTCTTATCAACTTTCGTCTTCTCTATTTTATTTTCTAAGCAATGCTCTCAATTCTGCCGTTTCCTTCGTAATTTCCTCGTTTAACTTTTCAATTTCAGCAAGAATTTCTTCTGTCGGTGGATATTCTACAGGAACATATTCTATTTTTTTGTATTTATTGATTGACAGATCATATCCATTATCTATAATCTCCTGCTTATCAACCATAAAAACTTTGTTCTGTCCGCTCTCTATCCTCTTCGTTTTCTTTCTTATGAAATCTTTCAATAATATCAGGAATATCGTTTTCTTGAACAGGTTGACGTTTATCATCTAACGAATAACCATCTGCTTTCATATCATAAAACCAAACTTTATCCGTTCCTGTCCCATTTGTTTTTGTAAATATCAAAATTGCCGTTGATACTCCCGCATATGGTTTAAATACTCCCGAAGGCATCGATATTACAGCTTCTAAGTACTGATTCTCAATCAACTCTTTCCGTAAGTTTTTATGTGCTTTTGACGAACCGAAAAGAACGCCGTCAGGCACAATACATGCACATCTTCCACCTACACGCAGCAATCTGATAAACAATGCAACAAACAACAACTCTGTCTTTGTTGTATTTGTAATTGCCAATAAGGATTCATTGATATTCTCCTTATTAATCGTTCCTTTAAACGGTGGATTTGCCAAAATCAAATCATAGGCATCTTTCACCTGATAATCTTTAGAAACACTATCCTGTTTATTTAACTGTGGATTTATAACAGAATGCAGCATCAGATTCATACATGATAAACGGCACATTGTTTCATCTGTATCAAAACCTGTAAATGTTTCTGAACCATATTTTTCCCATTGTTCGGCAGTCATCTTGTTTCCATATTCACTTCTTATATATTCGGCGCTAGAAATAAGGAATCCGGCAGTTCCGCAAGCCGGATCACAAATCTTCATATCCGGTGTCGGCATCATAAGTTTTACCATCATATCCCGGATATGCTTCGGCGTTCTAAATGCTCCCAAGCGTCCGGCTGAATTCAATTTTCCAAGCATATATTCATACAGATCGCCCTGCATATCTAAATCTTTAATATCATTTTCAAACAAATCTTCTAAACCGGCAACAACTTTCTGTAACGCTAACGGTTCATTTATCTTAAATGTTGCATGTTTTAAATATCTTGAAAAAGCTGAATTTTCATTTGAATTCAGATTGATCAAAAAATAAATACTCTATCAACGAAATGCTTGTGAAGCGCACGAGCTTCCATTCCTTTAAAGTTTCTCCAGCGAAGAGCCTGTTCTTCTCTTGATTCTCCGAAAATATGACTCTGTTTTCTCCCGAAAGCAATTCCGCCATTTCAATATCTGCTTCTCTTTCATCAATCTGCTTTGCAAACATCAGATACGTCAACTGTTCTATTACTTCTGTCGGTTGAGAAACTCCTCCCGCAATCACATCCAGCCATATCTGCTCTATTTTATTTTTCACTACCGATGGTAACATAGATACCTCCCCCTATCCGAAGAACTTAGACCAATATCCCTGTACGAAGATAAATAACACGATCAGCGGAAGGATATATGACACATAGATCCGTGACCATTTTGGGAATTTAATTCCCCGTTCCACGTGCTTCCTTGCGGAAGTTCTTCCATCCCCAGCCATAACGGCTTGTACAAAACAAAGATATACAAGACTTCCAAGCGGAAGAAGGTTATTGCTGACGATAAAATCTTCCAGATCAGTACATTTACTTCCTGCTCAAGCGGCTGGAATCCGCTCAGCAGGTTAAATCCAAAACGCATGGCAGCGAAAGGATCACGATCGCAATCAGATTTACCACGACCGCCTTTGCTCTTGAGCAGTTGGTCAGATCCATTGCAAATGCAATGATATTTTCAAAAACTGCAATGATCGTAGATGCTGCTGCGAAAAGCATGCACAGAAAAATAAGGTTCCCCAGATCCTTCCGCCACTCATGGAATTAAAAATATTCGGCAACGTAATAAAAAACCAGACTCGGACCACTGTCCGGTTGAACTCAAACGCAAAACAGGCTGGAAAGATGATCATTCCAGCGATCAGTGCCACGCATGTATCCAGTATGGTCACGCAGACCGCCTCTCCTGTCAGCCTTCTCTTCTTATCAATATAACTTCCGAAAATTGCAATCGCACCAATACCGAGACTTAATGTAAAGAAAGACTGTCCCATGGCTGCAAAAATAACTTCTTTCATTCCTGATTCTGCTGCCTTTTTAAAAGTCAGGCAACAGATAGAATCTGATTCCTTCTCCCGCCCCGGAAGTGTTGCAGAACGGATTGCCAGGATCACCATCAGTGCCAGTAAAAGAAGCATCATTTTCTTGGTAATCTTTTTCTACTCCCTTCTGCAATCCCATGCAGACAATCCCAAAGCAGGCTGCTACAACAATGATCATACAGATTGTCATCAGCCCGGCTTCTCCATCAGCTTTCCGAACTCGTTTTGCATTCCCATCTGCATTCAAGCCTTTAAACTTTCCCGCCTGCCATCTTAAAAATACAAAAGAATCCATCCGCCGATCGTTGTATAAAACATCATCAAGAGATAATTTCCTGCCATGCCGAACCATTTATACCAGTGCCATTTTGTACCAAGCGGCTCTAATCTGTCAAATGATAACGCAACGCTGCTTCTTGATGCCCTTCCAACAGAAAACTCCATTACCATGATCGGCAACCCAAAAGTATCAGAAGAAACAGCAAATAGATCAATACGAATGCCGCTCCTCCGTATTGCCCGGTAATATAAAGGAAACCTCCATACATTTCCAAGACCGATCGCACACCCTGCCGAAATCAGAATGAATCCAAGGCTTGGAGCCAAATTTTTCTCTTCATAAAATTTCCTCTTTCCTTATATACCATTTTAATACTGTACAGTGTTACAACTGTACAGATAAATGCCATATATACACACTTTTTTCCACCATTATTTACAAAATATTTATTTATTTTCTTTCGCATCTTCATAAAAAAGCATCAAGCGAACTTACAACCATTTGAAATGTAAGACGAGCCGCATATTCAGGCGGCATATTTTCCCCCGTTTTCAAGCCATGTTCTAATAAATCCAAGACATCCGTTAAAACAAAACGAATAGAAATATTTCATTTCCGCAAACTTTTCGGGAAAGCGTTCCGCCAAAAGATCACGACTGTTTTCTTCCAAAATTTTTCAATTCTCCTGATAAACGTAATATCACCGTATGGACCAAGAAGCGCGCATCCGATCTCTCTGTTATCGCTTAACACCCGAAAAAATCTTCTATAAACAAGTATGCAGAATCTTTCCCGGTTTTAATCGGATGCTCCAGAATCGCTCTTTCTATTTCCTCAATCATATCATCTTCTATCTCTTTTAGAAGACGGAATATCCGAATAATGCAGATAAAATGTCGAACGGTTAATATCCACATCATCTACAAGTTCTTTTACGGTAATCTGTCCGATATTTTTTTCTTCATCAGACAGGCCAGTCCTTTTCTGAAGCTGGTTTTTAGTTTTTTCTCACCCTGCGGTCTGTCTTTTTTTGCCATATCCCCTTTATGTGACCATTTACACCTCGTCATAATATCTCTTCAGCAGCCATGTGTCAACACATTTCGTTATATTGTCGTTTAGTCTCCGACATTTACACTTCTTCATTCATGGTTTGTAAATCTATTTCTACCTTAATATAATACTCTTTATCAAGAAAATCAACATTGTATCTATTAATATATAAGGAGTTCTGATATTATGAAAAAATCATTTCACATTTTTCAGCGTGACCTCTCCCGCCTTTTTACACAATAAAGCGGCGATTCTTGTTCTGATCGGCGTATGCCTGCTGCCTTCTCTATACGCATGGTTTAATATCGCAGCCAATTTAGACCCATACGGAAATACGTCTAAGATTAAAGTCGCTATTGCCTGTTTAGATAAAGAAGCATCTTCCGAAAATCTTTCTATCAATGCTGAAAAGAAATTGTCAAAAATCTAAAAGAAAACAAACAGCTCGGATGGACGTTCACTTCGGAAAAAGAGGCTCTCAACGAGTAAAATCAGGAAAATATTATGCTTCTATTGTTATTCCCGAAGATTTCAGCCGCTCTTTGATCAGTATTTTATCCGGCGACTTACAGACGCCGAAACTTGACTATTACATAAATGAAAAAGCCAATGCCATTGCTCCCAAAATCACAGGCACAGGCGCAGCCGCAATTCAGGAACAGATCAACAGCACCTTCTCTTCGGTTGCTTGAATCCGTTTCCGGCATATTAAAGCAGTCTGCGTCAGACTTGTCGTCAACACTTGATCTGTCAATTCCGATATTACTAAAACACTTGGAAAAGCTGATGCAAACATTGCCGCCTACAAACAACTTCTCGAAAACTTCAATGCAGCCGCAGAAAAATCTGCCCCCCTGATCACACGCCCAAAATCAACTGCTTCATCTTTTAAAATCCGCCGCCTCGTCGGGTTCTTCGGCTCTAAGCGAATCTTCCGCATCCTCTCTGAAACCCGTACTGCCGCAGGAAACTTTTCTTCATCCCTATCTTCATCTTTGACACAAGGAGAAATTTTGCTCGGTCAGGCGCACAATATCGCATCAGCAGGACTTACCGATCTTGAAACTGCCGCCCGCTCGGTAAACGGATCGATCGGAAACGCACTGGTTTTGCCAATTCCACTGCCGTCTTAAACGGAAATATTTTAAAAGAGTTAGGAGAGCTCGCCTCACTCATTCCCGGATCTGATTTGGATTCTGCCATCGCCGGACTGCAGGCTCAAAACACAAATAATCAGGAACTGATCCTCTCTTTAAGCGCCGGAAATGCAGGAATACAAAATGCCATCAACACAACCGCTTCTACCGGGGAACAGCTTTACACAATTACATCCGCAAACATCGGCAGTCTGCACGACCTCCGCGCTGTTTTTGGACAAAAACGTTCTGCCGCAGCTAAACAAGACATTAGATGCTTTCTCTTCTTTGACAGGAGAAATGAACGGTCTTCTAACAACAGTTCCTTCCTCCGCCGATCAGATCGACAACCTGTTAGACCAAATGAGCGCCGGACTTTCAAATACTGTAACGGCTCTTGAAGGCACAAAAACCGCCCTGTCAAATGTTCAGGAACATCTCGGTACGATTCAAACAGACTTAAATGCCCTTTCCGGTTCTGACATCTACGAAACTCTTCTCTCATTAGAAGGAATCGACAAAGCAATCGGTATCGGCATTTATGTCCTCACCTGTGAAAATAGAAACAAAGAGTTTTTATAAAATAGCTAATTACGGCTCGGCAATGACGCCTTTTTACACAAACCTTGCAATTTGGGTCGGCGGCATCGTCCTCATCGCGATTTTAAATTAGAAGTAGATAAAGACAGCTCTATGCTTCGATATTCTTCTGCCTCTCTCTATTTCGGACGCTGGCTTTTTGTATATCACGGTCGGAATGGTGCAAGGATTCATTGTCTGTATCGGAGATGTTTTTCTAAAAGGGATTGAATGCGCGCATCCAGCCGCTCTTATCTTTACCGGAGTGATCTGTTCGTTTGTGTATGTCAATATTATTTATGCACTGTCAATCTCATTTAAACACATCGGGAAAGCATTATGTGTTCTCCTCGTCATCCTTCAGATTCCCGGATCATCCGGCACATATCCTGTAGAAATGACACCCGCGTTTTCCAAAACGTCCATCCGTTCCTACCCTTTACTTACGGTATTTCCGCAATGAGAGAATGTATTGCCGGAATGTACGGAAGCACTTTATATACACAATCTGCTCATCCTGCTCCTTTTCGTTCCCGTTTCCTTACTGATCGGACTTGGGATCAGACCTCTGCTTTCAGGTCTGAACCGGCTTTTTGACATTAAACTTGCAGAAACCGATTTAATGCTTGGTGAAACACCCGACAGAAATATCAGACGCAGCGCACAGCTTTCTCTTTTACTAAAAGCTTCTTTATCACAAGAAGAACTTCAGATCCAAACTGCCGAGAAAGCACAGCGTTTTGAAAAAAATTATCACAAAATGATCCGTTTTGGATTTTTTGCGATTTTAACTATTCCGCTCATTTTCCTGATCCTTATGTTCAGCCTTGAATCTAAAATTGTATTCCTCATTCTTTGGATCTTATCTATTATTTTAATCGCCACATGGCTGATCACAGTGGAATACATACATAACGAACTTGCAGCTCAACAGGAACTGTCCGGTATGTCATTTGAAGAAATGTTGAAATTATTCAGAAAAATGGAGGAAAACTGACTATGAAAAATATCATACGCATTGCGCGAAACGACATCCACAATATCCGAAAAACGTAATCGCGCTGATCGTTATTTTCGGCATTACTATCGTTCCCTCTCTCTATGCATGGTTTAATATTGCGGCAAGTTGGGATCCGTATAACAATACGGGAAATTTAAAAGTAGCCGTCGCAAGTCTTGATAAAGGATATGACGGCGAACTGCTTCCGGTCCGGCTCAATCTCGGAAATGACATTATTTCTTCACTGCGTGAAAACACACAGCTTCACTGGATATTTACAGATGCCAAGGACGCTTCTAACGGTGTACGTTCCGGAAAATATTATGCTTCTGTTGTCATTTCTGAAAACATTCAGCAAAGATATGATGAGTCTGTTTTCTTCTGAAACGACGCATCCGACAATTACTTACTGCATCAACGAAAAGGAGAACGCCATCGCCCCAAAAGTAACAGAAAAAGGCGCAGATGCAATCCGTCAGGAAATTAACGAAACCTTCACAGAGACAATTTCCAAAACAGCTCTGGACGCATTTCGTTTTGTTGCTGACGTTTCCGCAGAAAAAAAACAGGGGATGCATCTCTTGCAGAAAATTTATCTGCTTCGCTTGCAGAAATCTCTGCCGATCTTGATTCTGCTTCCGGAACTGTACAGGCATTTTCTGATATGACAGACGCCGCTTCTTTGATGCTAGATACGACTTCTGTTATCTTTTCCCATACCGGAGACGGAACAAAGACAAGCCTTGGCGCCTTGACAGATGCAGGAAACGGGATTGCTTCTCTTTCTTCCGCTTTATCCGGCACAACTGACGCAGTCAGTCAGGCATTATCTGACGGAGAAACTTATTATTCATCCGTCTCTTCCACGATCCAAACCGCACCCGACGCCTACAGTACAGATGCGGATGCCGCTTTCACTTCCCTTAATGCAGTCTCAAACAGGATACAAACTGTCATCGACGGATATACATCTCTTGCGGACTCTTTTAACTGCTATAAAAAACGCAAACCCAAACCTTAGTCTTGTGATCGATCCGATTCTGAAGCAGATTTCGACTGCCGTCGAGCATCAGACAAATTTAAAAGCCGAGCTTGATAATGCCGGAATAAAAATTACCGGCGCCGTTCAAAATGCGGATTCTTTAAAAACAGAAATCGACGGACTTATTAAAGAGAGAGCCTGACTTCCACTTCGGAAGTGAAAGACAGCTATGAAGCAACTGTTAAAAATCAACTGGAAAATTTGGCAGGCAGTCTAGGCAGCACCGGATCTTCTGTATCCGCTCTTTTAACACAATTAAATGAAGGCGCCTCTGACTTGACAGATATTACAAACAGCGCTTCCGATGACCTTGCCCTTATCCATACTTCGCTTTCAGATTCCTCAACTTTGCTAAGTAATGTATCTGAACAACTTTCATCCGCGTCTGAAGCGCTCTTAAACCCAAACCGTGACGGACTTTCCGTGTTGACCGACTTGTTGGCGCAAAACCGGAAGCAATCGCCGCCTTTCTTTGCGTCTCCGGTCAGTCTTTCCGAGCATCCGGTCTACCCGATCGAAAATTACGGATCGGCAATGGCTCCTTTTATTCTACACCGCCATGTGGGGTTGGCGGCGTTGTGCTTGCCGCCATGCTGAAAGTCAATGTTTCAGGAAAAGCTTTGACAGGAGTTTTAATCCGAAACCTCATGAAACATATATCGGAAGAAGTCTACTTTTTATAGCGATCGGCCTTTTGCAAAGCAGCCTCATCTGTCTGGGCGATTTGTTTTATTTAAACATCCAGTGTCAACATCCGGTTTACTTCCTTTTTCGCCGGATGGTTTACAAGCATCGTGTATGTAAGTATCATTTATGCGCTCACCGTTTCATTCGGCGATATCGGAAAAGCCGTCTGCGTCGTCTTACTTGTTATGCAGGTAGCCGGAAGCGGCTTACCAATGTTTCCACGATCATCAAATTCGCAGTTATAAGTCTTAGAAAGCTCTTCATAAATCTTTGTCGCAGACTCGCTAAGCTTCTTAGAAAGCGGAAGTACACCGATCTTAACCGGTGCCAAAGCCGGATGGAAATGAAGTACTGTACGCACATCCGGTTTCTCCTCTGTACCGATATTTTCTTCATCGTATGCACCACACAGGAATGCCAGTACCACACGATCAGCACCCAAAGACGGCTCAATAACATATGGAATATATTTCTCGCCCTTCGCATCATCAAAGTAAGACATATCCTCTTTGGATACATTCCGATGCTGTGTCAAGTCGTAATCCGTACGATCTGCGATACCCCAAAGCTCGCCCCATCCAAATGGGAACAGGAACTCAATATCGGTCGTTGCCTTACTATAGAAAGAAAGCTCCTCTTTCTCGTGATCTCTTACACGCATCTCTTCTTCTTTCATGCCAAGAGATTTCAGCCAGTTAATACAGAACTCTTTCCAATATGCGAACCACTCAAGATCCGTATCAGGCTTGCAAAAAAATTCCAGCTCCATCTGCTCGAACTCTCTTGTACGGAATGTAAAGTTACCTGGTGTGATCTCGTTACGGAAAGATTTACCGATCTGACCGATACCAAACGGGATCTTTTTACGGGATGTTCTCTGTACATTCTTGAAGTTTACGAAAATACCCTGTGCTGTCTCCGGTCTTAAATATACAGTATTCTTTGCATCCTCTGTAACACCCTGGAATGTTTTGAACATCAGGTTGGCACGCAGGTGGTTTTTACGAATGGCGCAGGCTGAACTATTTTTTATTCTCGATGGTATTCATTATAACTTTGTGCGGCCTTATTTTTCAAGCATCATCGCGCAGACAATCTCCATTGCTCTCTATCACATTTTTATACCAATAAAACGATTTTTTCGGAATCCGTTTTCCCGTTCCTTTTCCGAAGTCGTCCAGGTCCACATAAACCATCCCATATCTTTTTTCGACATCTCTCCGGTCGTTGCACTGACCAGATCGATCCACCCCCATGCAGTATACCCGATCAGATCTACACCGTCCTTTTCCACTGCATCCATCATTGCTTTCACATGGGAAGAAAGATATTCTATTCTATAATCATCATCAACAAAACCGTTCTCATCCGGCGTATCTTTTCGCTCCAAGTCCGTTTTCCACAATAAACAATGGTTTTTGATATCTGTCGTACAGCGTGTTTAACGTAATCCTCAGTCCGAGAGGATCGATCGGCCATCCCCACTGACTGTTGGTAAGATGCGGGTTTTTCGCAGAAGCAAACACGTTTCCCGCGGCTTCGCCTTTTCCGTCCGCTCTCACACAGCGGCTGTTATAATACGAAAGCGAAACAAAATCAACCGTATTCTCTTTTAAGATTTCTTCAAGATCATTCTCCTTCATCTTCAGCCGAATATTTTCCCGTTCAAATAATTTTTCAGCATAAGAAGGATAATTTCCCTGACTTGTATGTCTGTAAAAAGTAATTTTCTCTGTTCTTTTCCACGCTTGCCCATACGTCTTTCGGATCACAGCTATACGGATAGACGCCTCCCCCGCAGCATACATCCGACCTGTGAGCCTGGGCATATCTCATGCCATTTTCACAGCCAGTGCAGAAGCAACAAGTTCATGATGAGCTGCCTGATATTTTACTTCCATTGGATTCTCATCTTCTTCCAGACGAATACCTGCTCCCATAAACGGCAGATGCATCAGCATATTAATTTCATTAAATGTAATCCAATACCGGACTTTTTCCCGAAACGGTGAAACAAAGCTTCATTAGTAACGAAGATAACAATCGATCACTTCGCGGCTTTTCCATGAACCATACTTCTCTATAAGAGCCAGCGGAATATCAAAATGACAGATTGTTATAATCGGTTCAATTCCATACTTATTCAGCTCATCGATCACATTCTCATAATGATTCAATCCATTCTCATTCGGCTGTGATTCCTCTCCGGTCGGAAAAATCCTCGACCATGAAATTGAGAAACGGTAACATTTACATCCCAGTTCTTTTAAAAGCACAATGTCTTTTTTATAATTTTCAAAACCGTTGACCGCTTTTCTTCCTGAAAATAAGATTCCTTCGGAAGTTTCCTATAATCGAACGTTCCATCCATGACAGCCTGACGATTCTCTCCGTGAGGGGATCACATCAACGAGTGCAGTCCCTCTTCCATCTTTATCCCAGCTTCCTTCAAACTGATTTGCCGCTGTTGCTCCGCCCCACAAAACTGTTCTTTTCATACGCAACAATCCTTTCCTATCGAGTAACTGTCATCAAGATCGATTGCGGATCTATATGACATTCACTTGTAATTGAAATATCTGAAAATTCATCTGTATTTGTAATAAGAACCGGAGGACAAGAGAGTACCCTTCGCCTTACAAATCAGTTCCATATCAAATTCTAAAAAACTTCTGTCCTTTCGTTACGCGATCTCCTTCTTTGGCGAATGGACGGAATCCCTTTCCTTCCAACTGTACCGTATCCATTCCGACATGGATCAGCAATTCCACTCCGTCGTCCGTTGTCATCCCGATTGCATGACCTGTCGGAAAAAACACAGAGATTGTTCCGTCTGCCGGTGCATACAAACTCCTTCTTTCGGGTCAACTGCCGCTCCAAGTCCAAGCGCTCCCGATGAAAAAGCTTCGTCCTGAACATCTGAAAGCGCTATAACTTCTCCCTTCAACGGACTGCTTATTTTCTGTTTTCCTTTCTTTCCTGTCAATCTTATCCGATTCATTCTTATCAAACTTCTCAATCTTACCGATCTTATCTTCTTTCTCTATTCTTTTTTCATATCAATTTCGCCCGTTTTTCCGGTCTTCTCATCGTGGTAAAAGATCATCGTGAGAACAAAACCGACAACCATGGATATTGCAATTCCGATAAATGCTACGATAATATTTCCGTTTGTTCCGTCAGGATTGATCATATTCGGAAGTTCAAAATTCCCATGCCACCGAGAATGAATTTACGGAAATTAAAATGTCCGTAAAATGCTCCGCCGATTCCTCCTGCAATACAGCTTATGATAAACGGTTTTTTAGCGGAAGAAGCATACCATAGATCGCCGGTTCTGTTACACCGAAAATACCGGAAATAAAATTCGGAATCGCCATCTCTTTTATCTTTTTATCTTTTGTTTTGAAAACATCGCAAGCACTACTGCCGATGTAGCGAATGTACAGGCGAAAAAACGGCATCATAACATTGTCGTATCCCAACGTCTGCACATTATTAATATAAACCGGAATAAATCCCCAGTGCATTCCGAAGATTACCAAAATCTGCCATGTAAATCCTACGACCGCGCCTGCAAAGAAGCGGACTGAATTCCCTGATCATAAGCGTAAATTCAGAGATCAGCGTAGATCCAAAGGTTGCGACCGGTCCGAGGAAGATCATTGCAACCGGAAGAGTTACAAGTAAAGTCAGCATCGGCACAAAGAAAAACTTTACAAGATCCGGCACAAACCGATTAAATAATTTTTTCACACTTCGACGCAAACCATACAGTCAGTATGACCGGATCACCGTTCCCCGTATAATCTACCGAAATGACCGGAATTCGAAAAAGTCTATATACCGGAGATTGGAACAGCGTTCCTTCCAAACGGTCGTTACAGCCTCTGCTCCTGCCGACAATGCAGATAACTGGATACCCGGATAGCACATTGCCGCTGATTGCAAGACCGAGCATCGGTTTTAACTGAAATTTCTTAGCTGCTGTATATCCAAGGAACAGCGGCAAAAAGGTAAACAACGCATCGCCTGCCGCATTGATAATCATATATCCTCCGCAATCGGCAGAATACAATCCAAGTGTAACGAATAATGTGTTCAGACCTTCAGCATTCCGCAGGCAGCCATGATCCCTAAAATAGGCTGAAAAATACCGACACTACATCGATGGCACGATCCAGGAGCTTCCCTGATTTCTTTGTTTCCGCAGACGCTTTATTCTCGTTCAAATCGAGCAAAGCGCCATCACATCTTCAAATACTTCCGGCACATGATTTCCGATCACAACCTGATACTGACCGCCGCTTTTCATTACAGTCACAACCCCGTCCATCTTTTTCAGAACATCGTCTTTTGCGATACTTTCATCCTTTAACGTAAATCGAAGTCTTGTGATACAGTGAACAAGTCCTGTTACGTTTTCCTTTCCGCCGACATTTTTTACGATATCTTTTGCCAGCGTCTCATACTTTCCCATTTCTTTTTCCTCCTATAACTGTTTTTTGATAGTTAGAAAATAACATGCATCTTCCCATCATACAATTCACATAGACCGGATTGTTTCAGCGTTTCAAAAATCATGAAAAAGAACCGCTGCTTTTGAAACAGCGGTCCAAATTTACTCATTTTTCTCTTTTGTATGATACGTTTCATCCCAAAGCAGACTTAAATGATTCAACATTTCCATAGAGGATCTTGCATGTTCTTCATATCGCTTTGACAACAGAAGCGCGAAAAATATCAAGAATATAAGTCGCTCCCGAAAAAGAAGTAATCACATCCAGGCTTAGCAGCGCGTCCCTGTTCGGAATCTCCACAATCTCATGACACCATTTCTTAAGTTCTGTATGATAAGGACCTGCAATTCCGACCACATAAGTTTCTGTCGCCTCCTTTAAATATTTTGCCATGCAGATCACCGTATGATTTGATCCTGTCAGACTGATCAAAAAAGCAATGTTTTTTCTTGTGCTTACGCGCCGCCAGATAGTGAGAATTAATACTTTCGTATGCCGAGCATTCCAACCCGAGCGTACTGATTTTAAACGCCGCCGACTGTGCAAGTATATAACTGATCCCTGTTCCGTAAATATCGATGCACTCTGCTTTTGCAATACTTGACTGATCCGTTTCATACTGTTTTATCTAAAGAAAGTCTTGTATTCGTCACCGCTTTATCATAGAGCGCCGGAAGTGTTTTTACGATATCGTCATATGTACTTTCGGCAGTCACCGGCTCGTTTGCAAGCAGTTGATCGATCCGCTTTTTGATTGATCTCGGCAGTAAGAGTAATTTTCAAATCTTGAAAACCATTTAACCCAAGCTTTTGACTCAGCCTCACGACTGTTGCCTTACTCGTGTAAGACGCTTTCGCCAGTTCTCCTGCCGACAGTTCCGAAATCTGATCTAAATGACTTAAAATATACTCCGCTACATCTTTTCATGAGCCGTAAAATTTTTATGTTCCTGCAATTTTTCTAA
>VOFB01004030.1_pt1 | contig 31514 bp, 50 predicted proteins | sample 5384141 | NCBI WGS metagenome assembly VOFB01 (sample SAMN12384721, study PRJNA508395) | human gut metagenome | isolation source: healthy gut A | host: Homo sapiens | reverse complement strand
TATTCAAACGCCAGTGAAATATCTCTTCCCGGTACTTCCATCGGGTAATTTCCCGTGAAACATGCATCACAGAATGCCAGATCTCCAACCATATCTTTCAGCTTTTCAACTTCCATATATCCAAGCGAATCTGCCCCGATCATCTCACGGATCTGCTCCGTTGTATGAGAATGTGCGATCAACTGTTCATTTGAAGGCACATCTGTTCCGAAATAACATGGATGTAAGAACGGTGGGGAACTGATTCTTACATGCACTTCCTTTGCTCCGGCCTTCTTGAGCATCTTAATGATATTCGCACAGGTTGTTCCACGAACAATAGAATCATCCACCATAACAATACGTTTTCCTTTTACAACCTCTTCAATTACATTCAGCTTAATCTTTACACTACTTTCTCTCTGGCTTTGTTTTGGCTTAATAAATGTTCTTCCGACGTAACTGTTCTTATGGAATGCCATTCCATACGGGATACCAGACTGTTCGAATATCCTTTTTGCCGCAACCAGTCCGGAATCCGGCACGCCAACAACCAGATCAGCGTCTACCGGATACGACTCTGCCAGTGCCTTTCCCGCAACAATTCTTGCATGATAGACATTAACATTATCAATCACACTGTCCATTCTTGCAAAATAAATATACTCAAAAATACATCTTGCCTGCTTCTTCGGATCGATCGCCATGGATTTATCCGATTTCATTCCATGTTTTGTGAAGCTTACAATTTCTCCAGGCTCTACATCTCTACGAATTCTCCGCCAACGGCAGCTAATCGCACAGCTTTCGGAAGCAAGGAAATATGTATTATCTCTCTTCCGATACAGAGCGGTTTCAGTCCGAACGGATCTCTTTGCCGATCAATTTTCTCGGCGAGGTAACAACCAGCGCATATGCACCTTTGATCTTCTTCATCGCATTTTTCACCGCGTCTTCTGCCTTCTTTACATTCAGACGTTCTCTGGCAATATGATATGCAATCACTTCAGAATCAATCGTTGTCTGGAAAATTGCGCCTGTGTACTCCAGTTCATGGCGAAGCTCGATTGCATTGGTCAGGTTACCATTATGTGCGATCGCAAGACTTCCTTTCACATAATTAATAACCAGCGGCATCGCATTTTCTGCTCTGGAACCGCCCGCCGTCGAATATCTGACATGTCCGACACCAAGATTTCCCTTCAGTTTCCTGAAGCGACTCTTCATCGAATACTTCATTTACCAGTCCAAGGCCTTTCTTGGAATGTACTTTTCTCTCCATATGTATCCGTCACCGCAATACCACAGCTTTCCTGTCCTCTGTGCTGCAATGCAAAAAGTCCATAATAAACGGATGGTGCAACATCCCCGCCATCCATATCATAGGCTCCAAACACACCGCATTCTTCACCCAGTCCTGTTGTTACTTTTTCAAATTCACTCATAAATGCAGACTCCATTTTTTCAAATTTTTCATTTGTCAAAACTGTCTTTAAAAAAGCATTTTTTGCTATATTAGGTATAATACAAGGCAGAAGGAAAAGCAATATTTCCACCTGCCTTGTACTCGTACCGATACATTATTTATAGCGCGTCTTTTAATAAGCTCTACTTATAATCGTGTTTTATTCATTAGAATTTTAACATACAATCTCTTTTGAACGCATGACGATTAATCATTGAATTTCCCCAGAAATTCTTTTCATTCTTTCATTCGATGAATCAAATACTTCCTCCGGAGTTCCTTCCACTGCGATCACTCCCCGTCCATAAAAATCACATGATCAGATACATTTCTCGCAAAATTCATCTCATGGGTGACAATTACCATCGTCATATGTTCCATTGCAAGTTCACGAATGACCTTCAGAATCTCTGCAGTAAGTTCCGATCTAATGCCGACGTCGGCTCATCAAAGAACAGAATGTCCGGATTCAGCGCAAGTGCTCTCGCAATCGATACACGCTTGCTGTTGTCCGCCCGATAACTGACATGGATATGCATTTTCCTTATCGGAAAGTCCCATTTTCTTTAAAAGCTCTCTTGCTTCTTTATAAACCTCTTCTTTCTTACGCTTCTGCACTTTGATCGGCGCATCTGTAATATTCTTCATCACCGAATAATGCGGGAACAGATTAAAGTTCTGAAATACGAGTCCGAATGTTCCTTCGTAATGAATCTCTCCCGCATCCGCAGTCTCAAGTCCTGTCGCACACCGAAGAAGTGTCGATTTACCGGAACCCGACGGGCCGATAATACCCAGAACTTCTCCCTTTTCTACCTTTAGAGAAATGTCTTTCAGAACTTCTACTCCATTAAAGCTTTTTTTAATATTTTTCATTTCAAGCAGACTCATGGTCTATTCCTCCTAATAGTAATAATTCAATTTTTCTTCAATCTTCTCCATGATCATCGCAACCAGCAGGTTGAACACATAATAGAAGATACCGGCCGCGATATATGGAACCATAGAGGTCTGTGCCGCTGCGATTTGCTTTGCCATAGTAAACATCTCAGTTACCGCCAATACAAATGCAAGTGAAGTATCTTTTACCAATGTAATGATCTCATTCGTCACGGCAGGCAGAATATGTTTACACACCTGTGGAAATACAATACGGAAAAATGTCTGACCTTTCGAATACCCAAGCACCTTTGCCGCTTCATACTGTCCCACCGGAATTTGCTTCAATTCCGCCTCTGTAAATTTCTGCAAAATATGCCGCATAATTAATTGCAAAACCAATCAGTACTGCTGTCATACGATATCCTGTGGAAATTCGCATTCCAAACAGATAATAAGGTCCGAAATACACCACCATAAGCTGCAACATCAGCGGTGTTCCTCTCATAATTGATATGTATAATTTTGAAATCCATCTGACCGGTGCGATTTCGACATTCTGCCAAATGCAACTACTAGTCCAAGAGGCAGCGAAAAGAGTAATGTCAGGATAAATATCTCTGCCGAAATCCACATTCCTCCCACCAAGCTCTCTTATCAGTGTTCCTATCTCCATCTGTTACATCCTCCAGTTCTTTCAAGCGAGTAAAAGAGCCAATCCTCCGGGGTTGGCCCCTTCATTTTACACCGTTCTTTCCTATACAAAGAGCTCCCGGAACTCCGTAATCTGCATATTTTTCTGCAATCTTATCCACTGTTCCGTCTTCTGCCATTTTATCCAGTGTCTTCTGGACTTTTATCTTCCAGCTCTGTATTTCCTTTTTGAATCCAACCGCATACTGTTCAGATGAAATTTCTTTATCCAGGATCTTATAATCATCCGGATTTTTCAATTCACCTGATAGTTCGCAACTCCGATATCCATTGCAATTGCATCGCATGCACCAGATTCCAGATCCATGAATGCTGTATTATATTCAGCAACCTGATTCAGATCTGCAAATGTTGCCGCCAGATCTTTCTGATCCCCTTCCAGTGCCGCAAGTGCGGAAGAATCCGTCTGTACTTCCACATGCTTTCCCTTCAGCCCGGCAAAATCATCAATACCGGAATCACTTCTGACTACTACAACCTGCTTGTTATCAATATATGGATCTGACCACGTGTAATCATCTTCACGACCGTTCATAGTAAATCCATTCCAGATACAGTCTATCGTCCCGGAATTCAGTTCCGCGTCCTTGGAATCCCAGTCAATTGGCTGTTTTACCAGTTTCCAGTTGTTTCTGTCACATACCTCCTGTGCAAGATCGAGGTCGAATCCAACATATTCTCCGCTGTCGTCTTTATATCCATATGGCGGGAAAGAAGCATCAAATCCAACGATCAATGTATCATCATCATTCTCTACCTTTGCTTCTTTTGACGATTTCTTCCCATTATCAGATGAACCGGAATCTTTACTTCCACATCCTGCCAATACCGTTGTAGCTGCCATTGCCGTAACAAGGAGCAGTACTAATCTCTTTTTTTCATTACATATATCCTCCTGTATTCCTTTTACGTGTGCCAAACAGCCACTACACTCTTTTTACCAGTTTAGCAGTTGATTACTTTATCACACTAAAATCTTTGGATATATTATCATATTCTGCGGTGTTTGTCAATCCTGCGGTATTCCTTTTTCCATTCTTCCAGCTTTTCTTCCGGAATATCCAGACCAATTTCTTTTTAGTCTGGTCTATTTCATTCTGTATCACAGTATCGAGACTTAGAAGCACCGGATTTCCCGACAACAACTTAATATATTCTTCATGAGGAAGCGCTCTGTAGCAGCTATAGAGATATGCTTTTAACATATCCGGCTGTTCACATATCTTATACGCTTCCTGATAAGCTTTTGCAGCCTCTTTATACAAAAACTGATGCCCGTATGCTGCCCCCATACTCGCATATACACGCCCATAAAACTTCTTATCTACCGATTCATCCCAATCTCTGTTAATAATAGACTGATATACAAGAATCGCCGATTCATATTCTTTACTGTTCTGTAAGCTGTCCGCCTTATATTTTTCTTTTTCTACATATCTCTGTGACTGCAGCTGCTTCAGAACACTTTGCATTTTGTGGATCTCAGCTGCCGCATATATATTAGATTCTTTCAGAATCGTAAGTACAAATTCTTCCATGGAACCATTTTTCCCGGAGAAGTCTTCGAAGTTCGGATGATAATTCCGGAAGTTCCAGTTCATCACCGATCCATCTGCATAATCGTTCGTTCACAATTGTATAATCAATCAGATACAGATTATTGCAGATGTAATAGCACAATTCTTCGATTGTATAAATCCGCATGTGCACCCTGGATATTTCGAAAGGTCTTTGGCCCGTTTTTTATGACAAAGAATTAAACTGCCCATTGATACCTCCTAAATGTAATTCCTTTTCTACAAAGAAGTCTGATGCCGGATAGAACTCGCCAAATCCCACATCTTTGAAACGGAGTCTGCACGTACGCTCATCCAGAAACATCACTTCTATCTGAAGCCTCAACGAATAATCCGTACGTTCCGGAAGTCCTTCCAAAGAAACAGTTTCCACTTTAAGATCTTCTCCATCCAGTGACTCTATATGAATCTCAATATCAGATGTATCTTCCAGTATTACTTCCCACTGTCCGTCAGCTTCATACCAATGTGTTCCCCATGCAACGATCGGATACCAGCCTTCCTGCCCCGCAATACGCATGCGCAGACAAATCTGTTCTGTCATCTTCGTCCCATCAAGATAAATCGGTCCATCGTCATAAGGGTCTGCATAACGCATGGACGAATAGCAGGCACCTTTACTGTAAAGATTATTTCCGAGAAAGGCCCTTCTTCCGTTACATAACACCTTCAGAGAATTCGGATACCAGTTATTTTCAAACCCCTCCCCTGTCAGATAAACCGACGATACTACTTTTTATCAAACACATTCTGAATAAATGATTTAAAGCTTTCATCGGCATCCTTCGCCTTGTCCACATTCAGCACAGGATAAATAGCCTCAAGTTCCCTCATATGTGCATTGGCAACTTCTTCTACTGTTACGAACATGTCTCTGCTTTTGTGCTCACTGTATTCAGACGTCTGAGCATATATGCACGTATTTCCTGTGCATCGCAGTAGAATAACGCTGATTCATACTGCCACAGTTCTTTTGGCTGATAGAACATATACTGGCAAAAAGCTTTCCTTATAATCCTGTACGAACACACACTCTCCGGGCACACCTATATGTTTACCGATCCCTTTAACATCTTTGACATATCCACATTCGTATATGGAACAGAAAATGTAATATAATCAATCTTTTCAAACTTTTTCAGCATCAGACTGACAAATTTGGCAAGGAGCCATACTCCGTCATGTATCTTTTCTCCCTACACGTACTTTTTTTCTTTTCACGGCCTTCCGGAACAGATGTGTGACAATGTCTCCTTCTCCTGCTTCTTTTAACCGTTTTGCTTCCTGTCCGTAAACCCATCGGTCTTTATAATATCCCAGTATCAGAGGAATCTGATAATTGTCTACTGCTGCCTCCATCGTTTCCGGCTCTTCTTTATTCTCATCAGAGTAGCTGATCTGACAGCTTTTTTTCATTCAGATCAACTCCCAGAATACTTCCTTTTTTCATTATCATCTCCTCCTTTCTTCATTAATATATCTTAAATATCTGATTCGCCATCTGTTCTTCTTCCTCGAATTCCAAAGCATAGCTTTTTTGCGTTCTGCCTCAGAGTCCATACCTGTCATTTCATTCAACTGCTGATATTTTCCCGCATAAATGCGTTCTTTATCAGTTTCCAGTGTCTTCTTATCTGTAGTGATCATTTCTCCATTTCGGACTCCTGAAAATAATAGCTTACAGACTCATCATCATAAAAGTACAAACTGCTTTACATAAAGATTCTCATATACAGGCATCATGGCTTCTGCTCTGTATCCAAGTTCTTCTCTTTCTTTTTTGCTTCATCTTATAGTACAGCCTTACCTTTCCTCCCGGCTTACAAACGATATGCTGCCATAACCTTATTATAAAGCTGTACTTCTCTTAACCATTCTTCCGGATATTTCAGGTAATATGGGAATACCAGCTGTTTTTCACACATTTCTCTTATTACCTGATGAAGGACCGCCGCCATTTCCTCAGAATATTCTTTATCTGAATAATACTTCAAGAGTGCAATCTTACATACATCCGGCAGATCTTCTTTCTCTTCACATTCGTTTGCAATTATTTCAAATACACATTTTTCCAGATTACGTCCGTATACGATATATTCTCTGGATACATATGCAAGATATGCCTGCTTCAGACGGAAATATACATTATCCGACAGATAATAATCTTCAAATATATGCTCTTCTTTATATAACGTCTCTGCAAATACCATCTGAGTGATAATTCTTTCGCTGACCTTATATGATGGCACACCATACTGCTTCAGCACTTTCCACAGCCGTTTCATATCACCGATTGCGCCGCAATAATACTCCGCCAGATATGTCAGTGTCACTTTATCATACTGGCCGCGTCTGAACATCTCAAACGCAAGATAGCTTAGAAAAATCATCTTCTGTATAATTTTCTTCTCTGATCCTCCGGCTGCATACCAGAAATACATCTTTATCATCAAATGCATCGATTCCTTTTGCCAGGATCTTATCATAATCTGGTTTTTCTTTTTCCGGCTCCTGATTCCAGAATCCCGTAGATGCCGCATACTTTCGACACATATCTACAAAACGTGGTTCATAGAACAGACGCTTGGTCTCATACGGAATCGAATCCGTATAGTGTCTTCCCTCCACAGACTCCCAGACAATTCTTGATTCCTTGTCATACAGATATATAATTGCCCCATTCTTCTCGTCATAAGGAATACGCTGACGGACAGAGCCGTCCTTTTCAATAACCAGAACGCACTTCATACCACGTACTTTTGTTCTTACTTCATAGGAATAACAAATGTCACGCATCGCCTCCATACGCTCCTGCAGACATCTCATCTTCTTTGCAGAAGCGTTTATATAAAGTGCGCAGAGATTCTGTAATATGGCGCTTCATCAATTGTTCCCATGTAAATGCTACCATCTGTTCCCGGTAATTCAGATACAGATCTCCGGCCTGTTCCTCATGAATCACAAGACTTGCATAGAGATATGCCGCTTTTTTATAATCCAGTGCATTTCCATGCATAAAATACAATACCAGTGATTTTGGAAGCGGTCCGTGTGCACTGTCCTCATCAATTGTCATCATATAGTATTCATAAAGCTGTGCGATCTTAAGATCCGAATCTACTGCCTTCTGATACCAGAAGAAATACTTTTTCTCTGTTTTATTTCCTTTGATCAGAAGTGTACAGATTGTATTAAGGATCATCGGTTCATCGTACATCTTATAGATTCTTTCCAGGATTCTGAAAAGATTATCACTGTATTTCTTCTGCTGGGCTGGCAAAATTTGAAATATAAAAGGGCCAGTTCTTTTTTGTCATCATCCGGTATTTTGTAGCAAAATTCAACACCTGTATCTCGAATGTTCCGAGCTTTTTAAGAAGCGTTGGCTTTTCCTGATAACACAGATATGCTTCCAGATAGAACATAACCGAATGAATTCCATATTCAAACTGTTGTTCCAGAACTTCCAGACGTTTGTACGGATTTTATAGCGTGTATCCAGATTCAGGATCATATAAAGCAGCCACCAGGAATCCTGATGACGCATATATGTCTTTCCAACCTCATCCAGTACCCGTTCTTCATAATTCACGTCTCCACGGATTTTTGCAGTCAGGTAAAGATAATAACAGTTTGTCAGTGGATCTTTCCCGATCGCAAACCGGTTATAATTATAATTCTCCAGAATCCATTTGGCTTCTTCTATCTTCTCTCCCAAGCAGATAAATATTAGCCAGCATGAGCTGGTATACCTCATTGAGTGGTTCTAATTTGCGAAGTGTAACCATCTTCTCGATCGCACTGTCCACCCAATGATCTCTGCTTACTCTTCCTGCCATATAGCCTACATATTCTTTTTACGATCTGCGCCATCAGAAGTTCCGGCATCCTGTGATCTTCGTCATATTCCTGATTCTGCAGTACTTCCACTTCATATGTCAGTGTCTCATACGGTGTCACAAATTTCAGTGCTCCGTAATTACGTCCTCCATGAAGCTTCTCTGCTCTTACCACATATTCTATCTCATGTGCATTTCCCACAAAAATCTTCTGTACTGATTTCCGGTCTTGATACCCGGATAAAATCTCCTACTGTCTCAATCTTGATCGGCATATATCCCCAGGTATTCTTCATCAGAGTCAAAGTTCCTTTCGTTGACTCAGTCAGATCTTCAAACAGCATTCCTTCTCCCTGCAATGTCAGGAAAATGCATTCTTTCTGCTTGATTCCCACCATGAATTCTTCCATCGCCTGCTCACCGAGAGACCATTTACGCATATTGTCATAAAGATAGAAAGTACGTTCATTTTCATATTTTAAAATCTCATAGAATTCTTTAGACCGGAATAATCTTCCTGCTTCCGAAAAATCTTTAATCGCAAGTTTTCGGAAATCATCTGTGCTTTGTACTTTTCCATACGTTGTCATCACATATGGTTTTCTATAATAGCTGTAAACGACAGTTCATATTCACCACCGCTGCATACGATCGTAAATTTACCTTCTTCTACATGTCCCGGACGAAGCCCACGTCCGTCATAATGTAAAACTCAACCCTCGACGGATTTCCCTCGAATCCCTGGTCCTTAAAATGAACACGAAAAGAAGACGGGTAAACGAGTCCTCGTATTCTGCCTTCATTATTCGCCCTCATTGTAAAACTTCCCCTGTATACTTCCCTTCACCTATAATGAGCACCAGATTCGTCTCATCGAATATAACATCAGGTCGTATCAACTGAGAGTCGCCTTTTGAAAATTTTTGATTTTGTTTTTCAAGTCCTACACCTGCTTCTTTCGTTGCATTTTTCTGAAAACATACTATAATGAATTATAGCATTGTTTGTCAACGAATGGCAATGCCGGAAAGAGAAAATATCAAAATTGTGTCGATAGGATGGAAAAATTATGAAAAAAAAAACCAGAATTTCACGGAAGCGATCTGGAAAAGATCGCAGATTATTATCACCTTGATAAGGAAAAGATTGTTTTGTTCGGCGCCAATGTAAACCCGCTCGGATTATCCGGACAGGTAAAAAGATCTCGCAGAACATCTGGATATCATCAGCAGTTATCCAGACAGAGATTATACAGATCTGAAAAAAGCAATTGCTGCATATACCAATACCTCGCCGGAACATATTGTTGTCGGAAATGGTTCTACGGAGCTTATCTCACTCCTGATCAGCCAGCGCGCACCAAAAGGGCGCTGCTTCTGGGACCGACCTATTCCGAATATGCAAGAGAGCTGAATCTGGTCGGCGGCACACTGGAATATTATAATCTGAAAGAAGAACAGGATTTCAGACTGGATATTTCCGATCTGACCGATACACTGAAAAGTGATATTGATCTTCTGATCATCTGTAATCCGAACAACCCGACCTCTTCAGCCATCAGTACCGCTGATATGAAAAAGCTGTTAACCGTATGCCGGTCACTTGGTATCTTCGTTATGATCGATGAGACTTATATCGAATTCGCACCGGAAGGCACTTCCCTCTCTGCAGTTTCTCTTGTACCGGAATTCGACAACTTCATGGTCATCCGCGGTGTATCCAAGTTCTTCGCCGCACCTGGACTTCGCTTTGGTTATGGTCTCACCAGTAATCAGGCATTTCTTCAGACACTTCTTACCCACCAGAATCCGTGGAGCCTGAACAGTATCGGGGCTTACGCCGGTGAACGGATGTTGAAAGATACCGATTATATTCAGAAAACCTGGTCTCTCATTGATTCTGAGCGCACCAGAATGTGCACAGAGCTTTCCGGACTGGATACCGTAAAGATTTACCCAGCTTATGCCAACTTTGTTCTTGTAAAGATCTTAAAAGAAGGACTCACTTCTTTCGATGTCTTTGAAAAAGCGATTCACCAGAATCTCATGATCCGGGACTGTTCTTCTTTCGAAAGCCTGAACGGAGAATATGTACGGTTCTGCATTATGAATCCAGAGGATAATGACCGGCTGCTGGATGTATTCCGTTCATTATAATCAATACAGAGAACCTGCCCCCGGCAGCTTCTTCCGAATGCATGGCAATACAAACACCTGTCTGCGGCCCGGTATCATTCCTGAAATAATCCAAGTTACAGACAGGTGTTTTCATATTTTCCTATGTTATTTTTTTAAGATCAATGCCATAAAAGTAAGTTCTTCATCACCAGTGTTCTTAATTCCATGTGCATCTCCGTCTTTACACAGGAACAGATCGCCAGGATTTGCCGGCTGTTTTCGCCGTTATCGTCATAAGTTCCGTGTCCGGTCAGAATGAAGTAAGACTCCGTCTCACCATGATGATAATGGTATCCTACTTCACATCCCGGATCCAGATGAATCTTGGCATACATCTTACATGCTTCTCCAACTTCTTCCGAAGTAACCATTGCTTCTCTTACAATATAACCGTCTCCGCCATTTACATGTTCCACTTTTACCAGTTCTCTTTCGCCTTCTCTTGTCATTTTTAAGTTCCTCCTTGATTCGTAAAACATTCTAAAACAACAATACAACCTGAAAGATACAAAGTCAATGGTAAACCCTTAATCTTAATTCACGATCCGGTAATATTCTTTCGCAGTTATACTGTAAACGATGATATAGAATACCGCAAACACCGCTATCGTAATGATTGTGCATACCGCAAACAACGATACATTCGTAAGATTTAATACTCCCAGAATTTTTTTGTCATTACTTTAAAGGCTACTGCAACATGGATCACTGCTACAACCAACGGCAGGAAGAATACGCTTAAGACCTGGCTTCTTATGGAACGCTTCACTTCTTTTTTACTCATGCCAACCTTCTGCATGATCTGGTAACGCTCCCTGTCATCGTAGCCTTCTGAAATCTGCTTGTAGTAAATAATCAGTACCGTTGCCATAATAAACATACTTCCCAGATAGATTCCAATAAAGAACAGTCCGCCGTACAATTCATAAAAAGAAGAACGGCTTAACATACGGCTTTCCATCGTTCCATCCGGGATCTTTTCATAAAATTCATTCTGTATCTGTTCCAGTGCCTCTTTTTGTTTTCCGTCATCTCCCTTCAGGTTGAATTTATCTGCATAAGAAAATGACTCGATACGTTCAATCTGCTCTGCATTTGCAAATACAATGTATAATGTCTTATACATTTCTGCCGTGCTCTTCGGCTGGCTCGTCATCTCGGACAGTTCTTTTTTCACCTGATAGTTCCGTCCTGCAATGTTTATCTGTTTTTTTCCACATTTGCCGTTCGTGGTATAGGTCAGTATCTCCTGTTCCTTTAACGAAACATTCTGTTTTTCTATCCGGTTATACTCTTCCTGTGTGATCATCTCTACATAGTAAAATGATTGTCCGGATAGTACTGCTCTACCTTTTCCAGATTATTTCCTTTCAAAACCGCATTCATACTGCCATATCTGTACCGGACTCTGTCTGTTATTTTACCCTGTTTTCTCACATTGTTCTTTTATCAGTCTCTGAAGAGTCTCTTCATTATTTGTATCGGCTTCATTGCAGACAATTGAAACATCTCTCGGAAAACGTGAGTCCAGAATATCTTCCATTCCCGCATACAAAGATACCGTTGTGGATACCATAACCAGCACCATCGTACTTAACACACAGATGTTCGCAAGTCCCGCTCCGTTTTGTTTCATACGATAGATCATGCCTGATACACTGGTAAAATGCTTTGGATTATAATAATAAGCTTTATTTTTCCGGAGTATTTTCAATACCACAATGCTTCCGGCAATAAAAAGTGCATAAGTTCCAATAATCACACAGACCACTGCAACAAAGAATTTCAAAAGTGCTTCTAACGGTGCCTCTGTTGTAAGTGCAATCCAGTAACCATTGCCAAGTGCCGCCACACCGACGATCACAAGCAGCCATCTGCTCTTCGGCTCTTTCTCCCCTGATTGCCTCCGTGCAGAAGTTCCACCGGATTCACCAGCTGTATCTGTAAAATGTTATATAAATACGTCAGAAGAAAAATTCCTGCAAATAATATGACAGTCTGTACAATTGCAGTCCCATTGACCGAAAACTGCATATCTACGCTATTGTGCAGAATCTTAAGGAGCAGCAGATACATCAGTTTCCCAAATATTATTCCAAACACCAGACCGCCAAGAATACTGATTCCCGCCGTCAGGATCGTCTCAACTGCCATCATTCGTGCAATATGCCGCTTTCCCATTCCAAGAATATTGTATACTCCGATCTCTTTCTTTCGTCGTTTGATCAGGAAACTAGTCGTATAGAACAGAAAAATCACTGCAAATACAATGATCACACCCGTTGCATACTGAAGACATATCTTCAATGTATTCTGGGTAATACCTTCCCCCTGCTCAGTGCGTCAATGATATAGAACATCATGACGGTCAGAACACCTGTAAAGATATAGGGTACATAGGTCTTACGGTTATTCTTAAGATTGGTCACAGCAAGTTTTTCATAGATGAAATTATTCATCCTCCTCACCTCCTGTGGTAAGAATCTTCAGCGTATCTGAAATTCTTTCATACATTTCTTCGTTCGTAAGATTCCCCCTGTAAAGCTGATGGAATACTTTTCCGTCCTTGATAAAAAAGCACCCTTTTCGCACTACTCGCCGCTTTCACACTATGTGTCACCATAACAATCGTCTGACCTTCCTGGTTAATCGTTGTAAAAGATTCATCAGACTGTCTGCCGCTTTCGAATCCAGTGCTCCCGAAGGTTCATCGGCAAGAATCAGCTGTGGTTTCGTGATCAGCGCTCTTGCAATTGCAGCTCTTTTGTTTCTGCCCACCGGACACCTCATATGGATATTTCTCCAGTAGTTTTTCAATTCCAAGTTTTTCTGCAATCGGTTTTAATCTCTTTTCCATCTCCGATATTTCTTTCCGGATAATACCAGTGGCAGGAATATATTATCTTTTAATGAAAATGTATCTAACAGGTTAAAATCCTGAAAAACAAAGCCGAGATTCTGACGTCTGAAAGTTGCGATCTCTTTTTCTTTTAATTTCCCCAGATCCCTGTCTTTTAAATAAACCTTTCCTTCTGTCGGTTTATCAAAGTGCCGCCAGAATATTCAGTAAAAGTCGTCTTTCCCGATCCAGACTCTCCCATGATTGCAACATATTCCCCGCGTTCTACCGTAAAATTCACATCTCTTAAAGCCTCTACCTGATTGCTCCCAAAAACGAGTCGTATATATCTTCTTCACATTTTTTTTACTTCCAGTAATGACATAAGTTTTTCTTCCTTTCTTTTTTAAGATTTCTTCTTTACGGTATCTATTATAAAAAAGAGGAAATATCCTGCCATCGAAGCATGTGACATTTCCCTGTTTAATCTTACATTCCTGTAAGGTTTTCTCTTTTTATCTGATCGTTATTCCGGATTCCATTCTTTCCTTGTCAATTCCAGATATACACGGGTTCCTTTTCCCACCTCTGAATCAATCCATATCTTATGTCCCATCTTATCCATGATCTTTTTGCAAAGATACAGTCCAATCCCGGTAGACTTCTTATCTGCTCTTCCATTATATCCGGTAAACCCTTTTTTCAAATACTCTAGGAAGATCTTCTGCCTGAATACCGATTCCATTATCCTCGATCACCAGACACTCCCGTCCTCTTTTTTTCTTCCAGACAGATTCTGATCTCGCCGTCATTCTTTGTGTATTTCAAAGCATTAGACAGAATCTGTTCTGTCACAAACTCCAACCATTTTTCATCTGTAAGAACTATTCGTTTCACCGGCCGGTAATCCAGACGGATCTTCTGAAGAATAAACATCTGAGAATATTTCCGGACAGATTGTTTCAGAATCTTATCTAAAGATACCTTCTCAAACTGCAGATCCCCGGACATATCTTCCATGCGGAGATACGTCAGCACCATCTCCACATACTGTTCCATTTTAAAAGTTCCATCTTCATCTCTTTTTTAATTCCGGCAGTGCCGGGTTTTCATCTTCCACCGATTGCGCAATATGTGCATCGCAGCGACAGGTGTCTTGATCTGATGCACCCACATACCATAATAATCACTTAAGTCCTGGCCTTTGATTCTTGCCTCTGATTTCAACTCCAGAATCTTTTCGTCAAAGATCCCCAGTAATTCCTGATAATCCAGTTCCAGAAGATTCCTGCACTCTGGAAGTTCTTTTGTGCACTCCTGCGTGCTCTTCTTAAACCGTTCCAGCAGAAGATGCTTCTTCCGGAAGCGATGATATTCCGTTATTACATAAAGGAGCAGCCACAATATCACCAGCAACAGTGCATATTTCAACGCATCCATCCTGATATTATAAAGAAATGCTACAACAATAAATATTCCGACCGTTCCGGCATAAAGGCTGATCTCTTTGTTTTATCTTTTAAAAATGCTATTAAAAGTTTCATGCCTCCACCATATATCCTATTCCCTTTTTTGTGATAATTTTTCCGCCAAGGCCAATCTGTTCCATTTTTTACGGAGTCTTGCCACATTGACCGTCAGTGTATTGTCATCAATAAATTCATTGCTGTCCCAGAGTCTTGTCATAATACTTTCACGGCTTACGATCTTCCCTGTATTTTCCAGAAGTATCTGCAAGATCTTAAATTCGTTCTTCGTCAGTTCCTGTTTCTGATCCTGATACAAAACTGTCGCATCTGCCAGATTCAGGATCGCACCATTCCACTCCATGATATCTGCCCTTCCACGGAATTCATAGGTTCTTCTTAACACGGCCTGCACCTTTGCCGTCACCACATTCAGGTCAAATGGTTTCTCGATGAATTCATCGCCGCCCATATTCATTGCCATCACAATATTCATATTATCATTCGCCGATGACAGGAAAATGATCGGCACTTTCGAGATCTTCCGGATCTCCTGACACCAGTGAAATCCATTAAAAAATGGAAGCACAATGTCCAATAACACAAGCTGCGGCTCAAATTCCACGAATTTTCCCATTACGTCTTTAAAATCCGTCATACATTCTGCCTGATAATTCCATTTTTCCCAAATGGTTTTTCAGTCCGCCTGCTATTGTTTCATCATCTTCCACGATTAAAATCTTATACAATCTTTCTTCTCCCCATATATTCAGCTTTTGTCCCTGTATGTAACACCTCTCAGATGTGTACCTGACATCTACATGACCTGCCACCTACAGAACTTGCCACCTACAGAACTTGCCACTGGCAACTTCTTACGGATGCTTTGGCAACTGGCAGCTCCTTACGAATGCATGGCAATAGCAAAAGGACAAAAGTTTAACACTTTTGCCCTCTTATCGTAATACATTTGTCATGCAATTATCAATTCCGGCTTTCTTAAGATTTCTTTCGAATTTCTGAAGAACTCCGACTCCACCCTGTATGCATTTCTTTCTATATTGTTTCTGCAAATATTAGTGGAAATAATGCGCTCCGATCTTCATTCCGGCACCGCCCTGGTCAAAATACAGACAGTTTCCAATCGGATTCGAACCATTCAACGCATCTACAGCAGCCTGCAGAGCTGTCTGTGAATATCCCTTTGAACTTCTCACTCTGTTCAGCCATCCGGTCGCTGCCGGTCCGAACTGCCCGGACTGATAGATGACTTCTTCGATGGAATTCGGATAACTTCCACTCTTTACACGGTTCATGATCACCGCACCGACGGCAACCTGTCCTTCATACGGCTGGTTTCCTGCTTCGCAGTAGATGATGGACGCCATCAGTTCCTGATTCGCTCTTACGTATGCTTCTCTTGCTTCGCGTTCTGCTTTTTCTTTTGCTTCCTGCTCTGCCTTTTCTCTTGCGAGGCGTTCTTCCTCTTCTTTTTTGCTACATTGTCTGCAATTACCTGCTGGCTTGCATCCGTCATTTCCTGCGCAGATGCCACGATATTCTGTGATATCGCCACTGACCAGTATGGAATATCCATAATCGTATAAGTCATTCCCCATAAAATATATACAACCGTCGCAAAGACGCAAAGCTTCACACCTGTCAGATGAAAATCTGTAAATACAGTTACAAATACGAACGCATTGATCAGCGTTCCGATTGCAAGCCACGGAACAAACTTTCCAAAACGGCTTCTCGTATTATCCACGATCATTCCCATGAACAGATCATTGAACGCATCCCAGATCTTCGCCACGAAGAACATCGTTCCAATAAACGCCGGTGCCACTTTAATGATATCTGTAAAATAGATCATCGAAAATGTTGCGATCATTCCATAAATCAAATCCTTACCCAATGCCCCAAATGCAAATGTATACTTTACTCTTCCGGGAATCTTTCCCTGGTATACTACACTGCTCTTACTGTTATTTCCCATTCCTCTTTACTCCTTCTTACATTTTTCTGCACAGCTCTTTAGCATGAATAAAGTTTAACATTTGGGAATGCATATGAACATTTGATATTCTATTCAAAAAAATATGAATTTCTATTTGGTATCTACCGAACCTGCCACCGGCAACTTCTCTTGCATACTTTGATATCTACAGGAGCTGCCACTGGCAGCTCCTTACGAATACATGGCAATAAAAACAGGGCAGCCTGCGAAAAAGACTGCCCTGCATATAAATTGTATTTCCAACTTATTAAAAATTTCTATTTTTCATATCCGTTTGGATTCTGTGACTGCCATCTCCATGTATCGGCACACATCTCATCCAGCCCTTTTTCAGCCTTCCAGCCAAGCACTCTTGCTGCCTTGGCAGGATCTGCATAACACATCGCGATATCTCCGGCTCTTCTTGGTTTGATCTCATATGGAATCTCTTTTCCACATGCTTTGCCGAATGCTTTTACCATATCAAGCACGGAATATCCAACACCCGTTCCAAGATTGATCACATCAAGTCCCGGATTGCTGAAGATATAGTTAATTGCTTTTACGTGTCCTTTTGCGAGATCTACTACATGAATGTAGTCACGGACTCCGGTTCCGTCCGGTGTGTCATAGTCATCTCCGAATACGCCGAGTTTTTCAAGCTTTCCTACTGCCACCTGCGAAATATATGGCATCAGATTATTCGGAATTCCCTTCGGATCCTCTCCGATACGTCCGCTTTCATGCGCTCCGACCGGGTTGAAATAACGAAGCAGGATGACATTCATATCCGGATTTGCCTTCTGTACATCCGTCATGATCTGTTCCAGCATGGATTTTGTCCAACCGTAGGGGTTTGTGCACTGTCCCTTCGGGCACTCCTCTGTAATCGGCATCTCCTCCGGACTTCCGTATACAGTTGCAGATGAACTGAATACGATATTCTTAACACCTGTCTGTTTCATAACATCCATAAGTGTCAGGGTTCCTGTTATATTATTACGGTAATACTCTAATGGCTTCTGTACAGATTCTCCGACTGCCTTCAATGCTGCACAGTGAATCACCGCATCTACACCCTCTTTTTCCATCATTGCCTTCAATGCAGTTTCATCCATTACATCTCCTTCATAAAATGTAATGTGCTTTCCAGAAAGCTCTTCTACTCTCTTTAAAGATTCTTTTGATGAATTGCACAGATTGTCATATACAACAACTTCATATCCTTCATTCAAAAGTTCCAGTGCTGTGTGACTTCCGATATAACCGGCGCCTCCGGTGATTAATATTTTCTTTGTCATTACGATACCTCCTATTTTTACCTTTATTGCATATATCATTATAAGAATCTGTAATTTTCCTGTACATACAAAAACTCTACAAAATATACACTTTTTCCTTCTGGACATATCATATTTTAATTATATCTATTTTTCCTTTTTCCAGAATCTTCTGCATCTTCCCTTTGATCCTCTGAAGTGCATTATCAATCGTCTTCGGACTCCGGTCCAGAAGCTTTGCAATTGTCTTATAATCGGTCCCCATCAGGTGTAAATACAAGACTCTGCGTTCCAGTTCACTTAAATCCTTTTCCAGCCTGTTCTTCCAGCGACTTTGCATGTTCCTGACTGACAAGCAGTTCTTCCGGATTTGTCTCATGTTCTGATTCCATCATATCGATCAGAGAACCTTCGCCATCTTCCCTTTCATACAAAGAAATGTAACTGTTAAGCGGGCTGTGTTTCTTTCTGTTCGAAGCTTCGATTGCCGAATAGAGCTGTCTCGTCACACACAGTCTTGCAAAACTGAAGAAAGAAGCTTCCTGATCCACATCATAATCCTGAACAGCTTTGAAAAGACCGATCATTCCTTCCTGGATCAGGTCGTCTGTCTCTCCGCCGAGCAGATACATTGCATTGGCTTCTTTTCTGACCAGATTCTTATATTTTTCCATCAGATAATCTATAATCCCGGTTTCTCCCATGCGGAGTCTGCGGATCAGTTCTTCGTCTGTTAATTTTTATACTCTGTCATACTTTCCTCCGAAGTCCACATTTCACTCTATACTTATCTGCTCATTCAGGGAATCGATGTCCCCTTTCATCGGGATTCTGGCGGTAAAATCGCAAGTGTCTTTGACCAGACGTCCCACGCCTTCGCCTTCATTACCGATCACCAGACCGATCGGCCCCTTCATATTGACATCATACATGACATCGCCGTCCATATCGGCACACACAAACCACAGACCCTTCTTCTTCAGATCTTCCATCGTCTTTACCAGATTCGTTACTTTTGCAACCGGCGTATAATTCAGCGCACCTGCGGAAGTTCTTGCCACAGTTGCCGTCAGTCCGACTGCACGTCTCTTCGGAATGATCACGCCATGTGCACCTGCCTGATTTGCGGTACGGATGATCGCACCAAGATTGTGCGGATCTTCGATATTATCCAAAAATGATCAAACGGATCTTCCCCTTTTTCTTCTGCAAGCTTTAAATATCTTCTACTTTCTGCATACTCATAGGCCGCCGCACTTGCGATCACACCCTGGTGTTGTCCGGTCTGAGAAAGCTGATCCAAGCGTTCTTTTTTCACAAACTGAACAATCGTATCATGTTTTTGGCTTCCCGCAGGATTGTATCTCACCGCGACCGTCCTGACAGCCGTCCAGTACATACAGCTTGTCTACCGGTTTTCCGGAACGAAATGCTTCCAGCACGGCATTTCTTCCTTCTATGGTAAGTTCCTTTTTCGTATCTCATGCCTGTTCCTGACCTTTCTTTTCTGACTTTTATCTGCCATATCAAGACCGGTTCTTTATCAGTCTCGATGATACGTTTTCGTATCCTCTTTTTCAGATAAAGATATCCCATCAAGGCTTCCAGTCCGGTCGCTTTCGGTAATCTGCCACCGTTGCATTTTTTGCTTTTTGTGTAAGACTTTGCATTGCGTCCGCGTTTGTATATCGTGATTTCCTCTTCGCTCAATACCGGCATCAGGTTTTCGATCATCTCCCTGAGCAGAAGCTTTGACGAGCTTTGATGCACGCTCATGCAGTTTCTGCGGCGGACAGTTCCCTGTTTGACCAGAAGTGTGCGGATCACCAGGTCAAAAATAGAATCTCCGATGTATGCCAGTGTCAGCGGGGAATAAGTTCTCAGATCCTGATCTTCCAGCTGAAATTCTTCTTTCAGGTATTCTGTCAAAAAAACTCTATGCTCTTTTCCATTTTACTCCTTCTCTTGTATCCTTTAAGAACGATTCCCTTTTCCAACAGTTCTGCACGGATCTCGTCTGCTCTCTGGAAAGTTTTCTCTCTTTTCTTGCCACCTGACGCTCCTCGATCAGTTTCTCGATGTCTTCGTCCAGGATCTCTTCTTTGGTCTCGAAAACAAGTCCCAGATATCGCCAAGCTCCAGAAGTTCATCCAAAGATTCTGTACAAATGCTTTTGTGCTGTTTTTTGCATTCACATTGCTGTTTGCAAGACGCACCAGCTCAAATACAACTGAAATGGCATCTGCGGTATTGAAGTCGTCATCCATGGCATCATCAAATTTCTTTGCCAAACTTCTTTGTTTTTCCAAAGCTGTCATCTCTTCTGCCGTCATCTCTGCCTCTTTTGCAGCTCCGGCATAATGTTTCAGGCTGTCTGCCGCATTTACAGATACGTGCAAGTCCTGTTTTTGCAGACTCCATCAGATCAGCACTGAAGTTCAGCGGACTTCTGTAATGTGCACTGAGCATGAAGAAACGCAGAACCTGCAAATCGTATTTCTCACTGATCTCACGCACGGTAAAGAAATTGCCAAGGGATTTGGACATTTGCGGTTATCAATATTTAAGAACGCATTGTGCAGCCAGTATCTCGAAAAAATCTTTCCGTTGCAGCACTCGCTCTGTGCAATCTCATTTTCATGATGCGGGAAGATCAGATCCTCACCGCCTGCATGGATATCAATCTCCTCCCCAAGATATTTTTTGGACATCACGGAGCACTCAATATGCCAGCCCGGACGTCCGTCGCTCCAGGGTGAGGGCCAGGAGGGCTCTCCCTCTTTTTTCGGTTTCCAGAGGACGAAATCAAGCGGATCTTCCTTCTGATCTTCACCGGATACCAGAAGGGAACGGTTTCCGGATCGCAGATCATCGAGATTTTATGGGAAAGTTTGCCATATTCTTCAAAACGGCGTGTGCGGAAATATACGGTACCGTTTACGTTGTAAGCATACCCTTTCTCGATAAGCGTGGAGATCATGTCGATCATACCGTCAATTTCCTGTGTTGCCAGCGGATGTGTGGTGGCCGGTTTGACATTCATGCCTGCCATATCCTTTTTGCACTCTGCAATGTAAAATATCTTCTTACGGTGTCGAATACGATCATCGGTCTTGCATTTCCGATGTGGATGAAATTATATACGGTAGGTCCGCATACATACATCTTTACCTTTCCTTCTTCCAAAGGTACAAATTCTTCTTTTTTCTTTGTCATTGTATTAAATATCTTCATTTTCTGATATTTCCTCCTTTTTTCTTCCGGGCATCGGATTCTCTTTTAAGCACTGCATACATTTTTCCATCTCCTGGATCTGTCTGTGCATTCTTAAGTTATCTTCCTGCAGGGCTCTGATATCATTTTCAATTGGATCCGGCAGATGTACCTGATCCATGTCGATCTCGGTATCTTCTCATCATTCAGTTTAACAACTCTACCCGGCACACCTACGACCGTACAGTTCGGCGGTACCTCTTTTAATACGACAGATCCTGCCCCGATCTTGGAATTTTCTCCAATGGTAAAAGAACCAAGTACTTTTGCCCCTGCGCTGACCATGACATTATCTTTTAACGTCGGATGTCTCTTTCCCTGTTCCTTTCCGGTTCCTCCAAGTGTGACTCCTGGTACAGCGTGATATTATCTCCAAGTTCTGCGGTCTCACCAATGATCACTCCGCTTCCGTGGTCGATGAATAATCCTTTTCCTATCGTCGCTCCCGGATGGATTTCAATCCCGGTCTTTCTTGCTGCCCGTTGCGATACCCATCTTGCAAAGGAAATAATGTTTCTTCAGATAGAGCTTATGTGCGATTCTGTAATGAAGAATCGCTTTAAAGCTGGAATACAGGAACACTTCCATATTTGACTTAATTGCGGGATCCCGCTCCCGTATTACCTGGATTTCTTCATTGACATATGATATGATGCCCATCTATGATCTCTCCTTTTTATAAGTTTACCGCCCAACCTGCATGCTTTAACATACAAGAAACAAAAAAACTTCGTCTCCTGCTTTATACAAGAGACGAAGTATATCCGCGGTTCCACTCTTTTTTAAGAATACAGTTATATTACCCGTATCCTTCCCTCAGTACACGTAACGTGTGTAATCCCGGATCCGGCCATGACACTTTTCATCTTTTTCACCGGACCGACTCCCGGACGCACTTCACAAAAGCTGTAATCCAAAACTGCTTTCAGCCGGTGACAGTTTCTCTCTTTCGACACATCGCATCTGCTACTCTTTCCGTTCAAAGTCTTTCTCATATAGAATATATATTATGCGATATCATCCTTTTTGTCAACCAGTTTCCAGCGAATCTCCGCTTTAAAAAGATCCGCCTCCGTCTCGATCCAGAATTTTCCTTTCTGAATCTCCACGAAACTTTTAACGATTGCAAGTCCCAGTCCAGATCCTTCGGTATTTCTTGCCGAATCGCCTCTGACAAAACGCTCCGTAATCTCTTCCGGATTAAATGTAAGCTCGGTGGCCGATACATTCTTCATCCGGAATACCGCCTCACCCTCTTCCGCAGCAATTTTCACATATACCCTCGTATGAGGCATTGCGTATTTTGCTGCATTTCCAATCAGATTTTCAAAGATCCTGTATGTCTTCTGTCCATCCAGCGCCACAATCACTTTCTCCTCCGGAATATCCAGACGGAAATCCAGATGCGCTTCCGTAATCTTTTCTTCCATTTCTAATTTCACCTGTTTAAAAAGATTCACAATATCCATCTCGATAATATTCAGGTTTACCGAACGGCTGCTCGCTTTACTGATTTCAAACAAATCTTCAATCAATGCTTTTAACCGGAGTGATTTTCTATCCAGCACATCGATATATTCTTTCTGTCTCTCCGGATCCTGTTCAATCTTCAGAAGATTCACATAGGTGATGATCGCCGTCAGCGGCGTCTTAAGGTCATGCGAGACATTCGTTACCAGTTCAGTCTTCATACGCTGGCTTTTTACTTCCTCATCTACCGCCTTCTTGAATCCGCTCTGGATCTTCTCAATCTCTTCTTTAAACGGCTCGAACACCCCCAGATTTTCATCAATCTCCACATCCAGATTTCCATCGGCAATCTCATTTGTCGCTTCTAACAGTCTGTGATAGTTTTTCTTTATTTCATTAAAATATTTCTTCAAAATAAAGTATAGAATTACCGAATATATGATCAGTGCCATAATTCCATAAAACCAGAAAATACTCGTCACTGCCAGAATGATAAAGTTCACAAGCACAATCCTCAGAATTGCCTTACTGCTTTTGTCTGTAAAGTCGATATCTGTAATGGTCTGATACAGCCTGTGTGCCATTTTTTCACTTTCCGGTACAATCTTCCGCTGTCTCGTCCGACTCTTTCCGCTGCTACCGGAGCTTCTTTCCTCAGCGTTTTCCACATACGCCACAACAGCGTCCGCTCTGTAACATACTTTCTGACACCAGTCTTCTGTATTTCACTGACACAGCTTGCTGCCCAGTATGTGACAGCAAATGCTGCAATCCAGATTGCGGCATCCATCGTCCCGGGCCTTCCTTCGTCCTTGTTACAATCCAGTTCAGCTTATTGTCCAAAAGTCCCAGTCCTGTTACCGCAACGATAAAAAAACAATCTCAAACGGCTGTTGAAAAAGCTTTCTGCCGCCAATCCCCGCAGTGTATCACTTTGTGCAAGAATCCATGCCGCCACGCATACTGCTGCCATGCAGGCAAGCATCATATACCATGCATCATTCGGAGCTTCATCCCCGAACCAGTACCATTGATTCAGATACTGTTCAATGCTGCTTTTCTTCATTCCATAGATGTATGTGCGGTTTTTCGGCGTCTTCAGTTCGCCGCCGTAGCATCCTCAACCGTCTCACTCCAGTTGTCAATGATCTTTCTGAGAGCAATACTCTGCGTTGTCTTTTCACTGCTCTTTACAACTTTTACATCCAGATCTCCGTGTTCATCATAAGTCAGTACCATACCAAATGCATATTCTTTGAAACTGTCATCTGCCAGACCCTTTCCGGTATTCGCTGTGCTTCGTCCCATGACTGCCCCTGATCCATCCTCAATCCTGTAATCCAGATATGGATATAACGCTTCATAGTCCTCCATCCATACTCTCTGCAGCATCATTGATCTCATCCTGTGACATCTTGGCTTCTCCTGTCTTGGATGATATCTCCTGATTATAAAGGATATAACTGAATTCCAGAAAGCTTTCCAGATATTCCCTGTCCGAAAGTGAAGTTGTATAAGTCTTCTGCGCTTCACTGACTGCTTTTCTATATATCGTATGATAATTATATATCATGAAAAACGCTGCTCCAAGTATCGTCACAGCAGCAAAAAAATTCCCAGTTTACGCCTGCTTTTCAATTTTGTATCCAACGCCCCACACCACCTTTAAGTATTTTGGTTCTCTTGGATTTACTTCTATCTTTTCACGGATATTTCTGACGTGCACCATAATCGTATCGGTATTGATCGCACGTTCATTCCATACCCGCTCATAGATCTCCTCCGCAGAGAACACCCGTCCCGGACTCTTCATCAGAAGCAGCAGGATCTTGTACTCGATCGGAGTCATCTTTACCGTTTCACCGTCAACTGGTGACTTCTACATTATCCTCATTGATTTCCAGTCCGCCGATCGTATGGATTCTGGAATTTTCGTCCTTATCCTCCCGGTTTCCATAAAACGGCGGTATCTGCGAAGCTGTGAGTTGACTCTGGCGAGCAGTTCCATCGGGGTAAATGGTTTCGTTACGAATCATCGGCTCCCATATTCAGTCCCATGATCTTATCCACTTCTTCTGATTTTGCGGAAAGAAAGATCACCGAAATCATATTTTTCCCTGAGCTTTTTACCACCATAGAGATTCCGTCCATCCTTGGCATCATGATGTCCACAATTGCCAGATGGATGTCTTCTTTTTCAATGACTTCCAGTCCTTCTACACCGTCAGCTGCCTGGAATACTTCATACCCCTGACTTTTCAGATATATCTCTACACCTTCTCTGATCTCCTTTGTCGTCTTCTACAACCAGTACATGATTCATCTCCATCTTATTTCTCATCCTTTTTCCTAATTCCAGACTGTTTCCTCTGTTGTTATTATATTACCCGGCATTTCTTAAGGGGGACTTCAGAAAATTCTAAAGAAAAACAAAAGATTCTTCTTTATACCGTTTCATTCAGATAAATCTGTGACAATGGTATGATCTTACCAAGTTCTTCTTTCATACGTTCCGACATGACTGCATCACCATCCGCACAGATTTCTTCTGCAGTCTTTACACCAAATACAAGGCTCGTAAGCGCCGCTACGGTGAGTGTTCCTTCACTATTTTCCGGCTTTCCATCCATCAGCATCACTCCCGAAAATTCTGTCCCCGTAATCATGACACATCGGTTATTTTCTTTGATAACCGGATCTGTCACCGTAAAACATGTTCCCATAAATGTTCTGAGTCTCAAAGACATCAGCATCCGTCTGACATCTATGATACGGATCATAATCTTAGGTTTTTCCCCATCTACTTCTTCAGCCTCTGCTGCGATCTTAATATCTGCGACCTTTCCGTCTTTTTTATATAGCTTTAACGTCCTCCGTCGCTTGCATATTCTTTGATCAGACGTTCATAATAAGCTGTATTTCTTTTTGCGTAGACCTGATACGACTGCGACAGCCTGCCTTCCATATAAACAGCCATTTTTCTGCATCTTCCACTGAGGCATCCGTCACATCTGTACCTTCTTCCACTTCCGCTTCCGGATCATAATATGCCCGATTCTGTTCATACACCGTCCGGAAATCAAAGGGCAGATAAATGCTCTCTGATGCAGGCATCAGGAACGTAAACGTCTCTCCGTCTGCGTACATATCATTCAACGCCTGTTTCAACATTCCTGCCATAAAGCCACGTTTCCGATATTATTTTCTCGTTGCAACAGCAACAATATAATTCACGTCTTTTCTGCTGCCGTTTACTGCAAGTTCGTACGGATTCAGATACAGCATGGCCTGTATTTCTCCGTCCTCTTATACTGCATAAATCTGATTGTCTTTTAGTTTTCTTCATAATAATAATCAACAAAACTTTTGCTGTCTTCTGAAAACACTTCTTCGTACAGTTTTCTTGTATTCAGCTTTTCTCCTGTTTCCAGTTTTCTTATTTTCATTTTGATTTTCCTTCCCAACAAGTTCCTTATCTGTCCTGCGCTTTCATGCATCCGCCACAGCCGGCACATCCACCTTCTGACGGTCCGACTCTGTAACTGTAATTAGCGATCGTATCCAGACTTGCAATTGCCTGAGAAGAAATACCTTCTCCGTTCCGGTAAATCCAAGTCCTTCCTCCGTTGTTGCCTTGATGTTCACCTGTTCAACTTCAATGTGCAGTGCTTCTGCCACATTTTTTCCTCATCTGTTCAATGTGCGGTGCCATCTTCGGCCGCTGTGCAATGATCGTTGCATCGATATTACCGATCACATATAATTTTTCATCAATTAATTTCCCTACTTCTTCCAGAAGTTTTATGCTGGACGCTCCTCATACGCTGGATCGGTATCCGGAAAATGCTTTCCTATATCACCAAGCGCTGCAGCCCCCAAGAAGCGCATCCATGATTGCATGTAATAATACATCTGCATCCGAATGACCAAGAAGTCCCTTCTCGTAAGGGATCTTCACTCCGCCAAGTATCAGATCTCTTCCGTCTACTAATTTATGTACATCATAGCCCATACCTACACGCATATATTATTCTCCTTCCTTTGTTTCTGCTTCTTCTGTTTCTGCTTCTTCTGACTGTTCTTCCTTATCTTTTAATTGTCCCATCACACTGTCATCTTGATATTCCTTTTTTATAAGCTTTGAACCATATTTTCCAAGCCAGAAGATTCCTATGATCACAAAAACAACCCCGGCTCCCGCATAAACACATAATTGTCCGGATGATCCTTCAGCGAATCCACTAAAAGTTTTCCTCCCAAATAAGTTATATACGCCCCGGCAAGCGAACGAATGATCAAACTGCTTCTTGGTACCATATTCCTATCCCTCCTGTTTCTATATATCACATGTAATGTATTATAGACGATTTTGCTTTTCTTGTATACTTTGATATATAAAATTAAACAACAAAAAGAACCGGATACTTCCGACTCTCTTGCTGTTTTACGATATATAGAAATGCAGCAAACCTGCCACAGGCAGCTTGTTCTGCATATGTTGACATAAAAAATAGCGGAACTGGATTTGAACCAGCGACACCACGGGTATGAACCGTGTGCTCTAGCCAACTGAGCTATCCCGCCATAATCAGTAGCGGGAACTGGATTTGAACCAGCGACACCACGGGTATGAACCGTGTGCTCTAGCCAACTGAGCTATCCCGCCACAATCAATTTTTAGAAAATGTATGGGGACCAATAGGGCTCGAACCTATGACCCTCTGCTTGTAAGGCAGATGCTCTCCCAGCTGAGCTATGATCCCATATATTTTGTCGTCTCTCTCGAACCGACTTCGTTAGTATAGCATTGGTTCCGTGGAAAGTCAACACCTTTTTTTCAAATTTTTTAAATAATTTCTACAATTGATATTTAATTTATTAACTGGTTGACCTCTCGGTCCTTGAAGGACGCAGTATAAGGTACTTAATTCAAATCCTGCAATATTCGCTCCCAACATAGTTTCCTTCCTGACCATAACGTTTTGCAGCATCATCAATGTTGTGTGTGATATTTACCATAATCTGCTGTAATTTTGCATCTACCTCTTCGAAGGTCCAGCTCAGACGCTCGCTGTTCTGAGACATTTCCAGTGCGGATGTTGCTACACCACCGGCGTTTGCTGCTTTACCAGGTGCAAAGATTACGTTGTTTGCCTGCAGATACTGGGTAGCTTCCAGAGTGGTAGGCATGTTAGCACCTTCGCATACAGCGATGGTTCCGTTTGCTACCAGCTGTTTTGCATCTTCCAGATGCAGTTCGTTCTGTGTTGCACAAGGCAGTGCGATATCTACTTTTACGCTCCATACCCGCGTCCTTCATGGTACTCAGAGTTCGGACGATAATTCTTGTACTCTGTCAGACGAGCGCGTTTTACTTCTTTGATTTCTTTCAGTGCGTCTACATCAATTCCGTCCGGATCGTAAACCCATCCGTTAGAATCAGAACAGGTAACAACTTTCGCACCTAACTGATGTGCCTTCTGAATTGCGTAGATTGCAACATTACCGGAACCGGAAACTGCGCAGGTCTTTCCTGCCAGCTCAATGCCGTTCAGCTTTAACAGTTCTTCTGTCAGATACAACAGACCATATCCGGTAGCTTCTGTTCTTGCCAGAGAACCGCCGTATGTCAGACCTTTACCGGTCAGTCTGTGAATCGCTGATTGCCTTTGCAGCTGAATCGTACTCACAGTTTGTACCAGGGAATACCGGTATAAATACCTTTGGCTTTGCAACCTTGTTCCTTGATGTGTAAACTGTCTTGGCATCGAAAAGTCCTGTCTTAATCTCTGTCTGTGGTACATTTGACTCTGTTGGGAATACCTTCTCAAGAGTCTTTGTCCATGCTGCAAGAGCCTCATCCATAGTGATAGTGACATCCTTGTATGTAAATACAGGCTCCTTTGTGACCTTACCGATCTTCTTAACAGGAATGCCGAGCTGATCAAGATCTGACTTCTTGACCTCAAGGATGATGGAGCCGTAATTCTTGGCTACCAGATCTCTCTTGCTGACTGTATCCTCAAGCTCAACGCCGAGTTTATTTCCAAATGCCATCTTGCTGACAGCCTCTATGATACCGCCAAATCTACTGCATATGCAGACTGGATCTTGCCCTCTTTTTATCTTCTTGTTGAGGAGATCATACATGTAGAGAACATTCTCATATACAGGTATATCGTTCTCATCCTTATCTACATCCATCTCCACAAGTACATTTCCAGCCTTCTTGAGCTCAGGTGTCACAACATCCATGTAACTTGCCACATCAACTGCAAATGATACGAGTGTTGGAGGTACGTCTATATCGTTGAATGTACCTGACATACTATCCTTACCGCCGATAGATGGAAGTCCAAGTCCTATCTGTACATCATATGCACCGAGGAGCGCTGCCAGTGGCTGTCCCCATCTATATGGGTCTGTACCAAGTCTCTTGAAATACTCCTGGAATGTGAGTCTGATCTTGCTCACATCTCCACCTGCTGCAGCGATCTTGGCTGCCGATGTAACTACCGCATATACTGAACCGTGATATGGGCTCCAGCTTGAGAGATATGGATCGAATCCGTAGCTCATCATGGTGATAGTGTCTGTCTTGCCCTTGAGTACAGGAAGCTTTGCGATCATGGTCTGGGTAGGTGTCAGCTGATTCTTACCACCATATGGCATAGTAACTGTTCCAGCTCCGATAGAGCTGTCGAACATCTCAACAAGTCCCTTCTGTGAACATACATTGAGATCTGACAATGTATCAAGCCATGCTTTCTTGATATCCTGTGGCTCCTTAACTGAGTCAAAGTAATTGTCTGCCTTGCTTGGCACCTCAACCTTAACCTCTGTTTCCTGATGAGCACCATTGGTATTCAGGAATGCACGTGAGATATTTACAATGTCCTTGCCTCTCCAATTGAGTACCAGTCTAGGCTCCTCTGTAACCTTTGCAACTACTACAGCCTCAAGGTTCTCCTCCTCTGCGTATCCGAGCATAGTATCAACATCCTTAGGATCAACCACTATAGCCATACGCTCCTGGGACTCTGATATTGCAAGCTCTGTACCGTCAAGTCCTGCGTACTTCTTTGGCACCTTGTCAAGGTCTACCACAAGTCCGTCTGCCAGCTCACCGATGGCTACCGACACACCGCCGGCACCGAAGTCGTTACACTTCTTTATAATAGATGAAACCTCTTCTCTTCTGAAGAGTCTCTGTATCTTTCTCTCTGTAGGTGGGTTACCCTTCTGAACCTCTGCACCACATGTCTCAAGTGAGTGTGATGTGTGGGCCTTGGATGAACCTGTAGCTCCGCCACAGCCATCACGGCCTGTACGTCCACCGAGAAGGATGATGACATCTCCCGGATCAGATGTGAGACGCTTTACTGCACGTCTTGGAGCTGCACCCATGACTGCTCCGATCTCCATTCTCTTTGCAACATAATTTGGATGATAGATCTCATTTACAAGACCCGTTGCAAGACCGATCTGGTTACCATATGAGCTATATCCACGAGCAGCTGTTGTGACGATCTTACGCTGTGGAAGCTTGCCCTCCATAGTATCCTTAAGGGACTTTGTAGGATCAGCTGCACCTGTAACTCTCATAGCCTGGTATACATAACCTCTTCCTGAAAGTGGGTCTCTGATAGCTCCGCCCAGACATGTTGCAGCGCCACCGAATGGCTCTATCTCTGTAGGATGGTTGTGAGTCTCGTTCTTGAAGAATACAAGCCACTCTTCCTCTACTCCGTCTACTACTACAGGAACAACTATAGAACATGCATTGATCTCGTCTGACACTTCCATGTCATCGAGCTTGCCTGCTGCCTTGAGCTGCTTCATACCCATCAGAGCTATATCCATGAGACATACAAACTTGTCATCTCTGTCCTTGTACATCTCTTTCATCTCTGCTCTGTACGCGTCAAATGTCTTCTCAAGAAGATCCTTGTAATCTCCTTCATCAAACTCTACATCTGTGAGCTCTGTTGAGAATGTTGTATGACGGCAGTGATCTGACCAGTATGTATCGAGCACTCTGATCTCAGTCATGGATGTACCGTGTGTTACTCATATGCTCCTTTCAATTCGAGAGTATGTAACCAATTATTCGTTACCGTCCGGCTTTTGCACAATCGGACTTTAAAACTATGGTTGTAGTATAACACTTTGGTTATGAACCTGAAAGCATAGTCAAAGCCACGGCCGTTTCGGCATCGTAATAATCCTTAATATAGTTCTCTTCGTTGCTGGATCTTGTGAAGCCCCTGTTCCGACAACAATAGCACCTATCAGTCTGTCGTTTTTCAAATCAATGCCTCACTGAATATGCCTCCCATGATACCACCACAAGTGTTCTGTCCGGACTCTCACTAAACCTGTCCAGAAATTCCTCCTCTCAGCCTCTGACATATTATTTTTCTGCGCATAAGCTCTGTTTCGTCTTCGTATTTTTCGCATTATATCTGCCACATCATCATCATCTTATATGACGGAAGGAAAACCATATGTTTGGTCTTTTTGCGTGACAACAGCATTAATATGTCTGCAATCGCTC
>VOFB01001296.1_pt1 | contig 31522 bp, 46 predicted proteins | sample 5384141 | NCBI WGS metagenome assembly VOFB01 (sample SAMN12384721, study PRJNA508395) | human gut metagenome | isolation source: healthy gut A | host: Homo sapiens | reverse complement strand
CGCCTTGGCAAACTCTGCGTGGGCGGCCTTCTCGTTGTCCTGTTCCAGCGTTTTGCAGATATTCCCCGCTCTATGTGGTTCACCTTGATCGTCGGATACCCGTGGATCAGGTTGCCGATCATGACGTTGAGCTTTTCGAGCGCCATCGTGTAGAAATTGGTCCGTTTTCCAGTGCCTTCCCTGCACGGCGGGAGGCCACGATGGGGCACACGGTGGAAACGATGATAATGATGGCCAGATAGCCGTTGATATATAGCAATGCGATCACACAAGACCAACACCAGAATGCTGTAGGCCAATTCCAAGCGGGTGACATAGTAGCTGTCCACCAGCATCTCGATCTCGTTGTTCAGCGTGGTGACATAGTTCTGCCCCTGCTCTTCCTGAAATTTCCGGGGCGGCATATGGATGATATGCGCCATGACCTTCCGCTTGAGACCAAACAGCCTGCTGTTCCGATATTTCCCCGTGCTGAGCTGCCGGGCCGTCTCAAACAGCAGGATTCCCAGAATGCTGGCCACATAGCACAGAAACATGGTAAGTGCGCCGTCTGCGCCTGCGTCCACCGCATCAATGGCATTTTGAAGATAGATCGGCTTCAATGAGGTGCAAACGGCCAAAAGCACCGATGAGATCACGACAATAAAAACCATGGTTTCGCCTCCTATTCTGATGAGTTACAGTTCCGGTCCCGGCAGCAAGCCTCGCCTCCCCGCCCTGTCGAAAAATCCGGGTATCTATTATATATGGTGTATGTATATATGGTGTATGCCCGCCCTGTCAACCGCTGCCGTATGGCTCATCCGCTGTACTTCTCCAGCACCCACCGCCGCACGTGCTCCACAAAACGGTAGGTGGAGCGGGAGATGGCCCGCTTGTCCTTGACGCAGATGCCGATGTTCGGTAAAGGGCTTGGCGAAGGAGCAGGCCACCACCGGGTATTCGTTCCGGTCCAGCATCAGTTCCTCCATGATGCTGATGCCCAGCCCGCAGGACACCATGGCCAAAATCACCTGATCCTGCTGCACCCGGTACTGCACATTGGGCTGCACTCCCAGCGTGTCCAGCACCTCCTGAATTTCGTAGTCGTCTCCCTCCTCCAGCAGAATGAAGGATACTGGGTCAGGTGCCTCCGGCGGAAAACGGCTCCCGCCCCGCCAGCGGATGATCCCACGGCACAATGGCCTTCCACTGATCCTGCTGCACGTAGCCAGCAGTCCAGATTCGCCTCCGTGGGCAGCACCAGAAAGCCGCAGTCCGCCGTGCCGTCCTGGATCCACCGGGCGATCTCCGTGTTGTAGTTGGAGGGCAGCAGCTCAAATTCAATGTTGGGATACTGCTCCCGAAAGCTTTTTTCAGGATGTAGGGCATCCACTGCACCGACACGCTGGAACACCGCCACCCGCACCACGCCGGTCTCCAGTCCCTGCAGATCCTTGGCCCGTTCCTCGATGCTCCGTTGCTGGCGGCAGATCTCCTGAATATAAGGCATCAGCGCCCAACCGTCCGCCGTCAGGGTCACGCCCCCCGGCTGCGGCTCAGCAGCGTTACCCCCCAGCTCCTCCTCCAGCCCACTGATGGCGTGACTGACGCCGGATTGGGTGAAGCTCAACTGCTGGGCGGCCGCCGTAAAGCTGCCGCACTCACGGTTTTCAGAAATACCTGATATTTGGTCAAGTCCATTTCCTCGCCTCCTTGCTTTCCAGCATACCATATCCGCCCCCCATCTGCAAACTTTTCTTCATAAGATCAATGAAATTCATTCTCTTTGCTTATTTGCAGGAGCATGATATTCTGCAACGAACTTACCATCGATGGACAAGGGCAAATATGTCTGGCAGTGCGTCTTTCCGCTGCTTTTCACCGTGGTGGGCGCTGACCCACCTGCATCTCAAAAAAACACTCGAAAACCCATCGCTGGCCTGTGCTTTGCAGTTTTGTCGGAGCAGGAATTCGTTCAGCCAGGAAAGCCCCTTGACCATACTTTGCTTGCCGTATGGTCAAGGAGCTTGACGCAGTATGGGGCGAATTTTTGCCCCTCAAAACCGCGCTTGCCCTCGTTCATCGGTGGTAAAAGCAGGTTGGCCAACCGCTTCCAGGGAACCTTGGCTCTAAAATGATCTGAAGGAAGACCCGGTTATGTTTTTGGACTGGATGTTGGCTGGATCGTTCGTTCTGGATCTCGTTGCTGCACTGGCTGTGCGTGCAAGTGTTCGCTGACCCACCCTGCGGCACGGCATCAGGCTCCTACCGCCCGCAGTGTGCCGTCCCCTATCCCCGTTGATTTACCCCCCACGGCTGAACCTTTGCCTCCTCTGCCGCCTGCCCGCCATCAGGCAGGCGGCGTTTTTTGTCCATCTATGAAATTCTCTCATGCTTTTATGAGAATCATTCGTTTTACGTCTGCCGTCTCCTGTGGTATACTAAGACCATCTCAGAGGGCTTTCGGTACATATCTCTGCGTGTACCGTAAAGAGGACGATCATACAACACCGGATCGGAAGTCCTCCGGTTGGATGATCCTGTCTGCCGTGTGGTTGCGGCGGACCGTGTCCCCAGCCGTTGAGTGGGTCGAGGACGGCAGATTCTTTCTTTTCCTTCTTCATGCCGTCCGGGTCAAAAAAAGTGCGTCGCTGCGAATGGTCACGCAGCGACGCACTTTTTGTATGCGCTCTTTGTATATTCTTCTGTCTGCCGGTGATATACATTTTCGCCGCATATCATCCCCTTATATTCACCCTTGCCTGTATACCGCTCTTTCACCGCATCCAGTTATTTTTCCACATATTTCCTGCCCCAACACCGCTGCTTCCATCACGTTTCTTCCTGCGCAGGTCCGCCGATCCCCCCGGCTCTCCCCCTCCATACTCCCCAACGGCCCCGCTCTTCTTTCGCCAGCTATGTTTCCATCCCTCGTCCTCTATACTTACAGTTGCCCTCGTCCCGCTATACTTACAGTTGCCCTCTCCCCCGTCCCCTCTCAGGTAGGTATGCAGCTTCCGAAAGCCTCCCTTTTGAGCGCTCTTTTTCGCCTTTTGTATTGTTTCGCCAACGGACTGCCTCTGCCCGTGGATCCAGATTGTATACAATGTTTAATGTATGAAAAACTCTCATGTTTCAGATGAAAATGATGCGTTTTACAAATCGCATTTCCTGTGGTAAAGTATAGACAGTAAGAGAAAGGAGTTGTTTGAATATGGCACTGGTTACGAAAATGAATCGCTGCGCCGTCTGCGGCAGCAGCCAGATCTCTCTGATGGCGGATGGTAAGTACTACCACTGCGAGGCCTGCGGGGCCACCTCCAACCACACGATGCCCGCCGCCGATCTGGCCAAGGTCGATCGCATCTCCCTCATGGGCGGCAGCACGGAGGAGATCGAGACCCTGCGTCATCGGTATCCCCGTCTGGGTCTCACCACCTGGACCAAGGAGAATCGGGTACAGCTGTAACCCTTTATTTCACCCTCTGGAGCGGCATGAGTTACCTCCTCACCGCTAAATGATAAAAAACAGGACGCCGGGGCGTCCTGTTTTTCCATTTTCAGCGCTGACTTATCGGGCGCTCGTCCCCGAAGATCAGATCGTCGATATCGGGCTTTTCGCTCCATGGGCTCCACTCCTCTCCGTTTCCATACCCTCCATTCTATGTGCCGGGGTCGGAGAAAATGTCTCCCGCATTTTTGCAGTCGCTCTTGGACAAAAGCCTTGTCCGGCTGTCCCGTTTTCGGGCATTTTTTCCTGTCCGGATGCTGTCCTGTTTCTGTCCGTTTTTGTCCAATTTCGCCTGATCGCCGCAAAAATCGGCAAAACAAAATTTTCCATAGGGGGGAAGGGGTTGCTTTTTCATTTTCATGATACAATAACAGTACAAATCTTAATGGAGGTGCTTCCCATGGCTTATCAGATCGGTTCCGGCTGCGTCAGCTGCGGTGCTTGCGCAGACGTATGTCCTGTTGGTGCCATTTCTCAGGGTGACGATCATTATGTGATCGACGCTAACTCCTGCCTGGACTGCGGTACTTGCAGCGATACCTGCCCCAATGGCGCTATCAGCCCTGCTGAATAATTACATAGCAGGACGAAAAACACCGGAGCGGATGCTCCGGTGTTTTTTTTGTCTTATGCGCCGGAGGCGCTCCCCGTGGTACAATACTATCAATGATTCCGGCAGGATACCGGCTGCCATCTCACGGATGGTGGAGAATATCATAAGTATCTCTGCCCAGAGAAAGGAGGGGGACACATGGAGCACTGGGACCGGCTGCGGGGCGATCAGGGCTTTTACTGGGATGACGGTCTGTTCCGCCCCTCCACGGATACCTTTCTGTTGGGGCTTTCCCGTCCTGCGCCGTGGGAACGGGCCTGCGACTTAGGAGCCGGGACGGGGCTGCTGGGGGCGCTGCTGCTGACACGGGAGCCGTCCCTCACCGTCACCGGGCTGGAGCTGCGGGAGGACGCCTGCCGTCTGGCCCGGCGCACCGCAGAGCGCAGCGGCTGGCAGGAGCGGCTGCTGTGCCGGCAGGGGACCTGCGGCGGCGGGAGGACCTGCCCCCGGCGGGCGGGTTCGATCTGGTGGTATCCAATCCCCCTACTTCCCGCCGGAGACGGGACGTGTCTCTCCGCAGGAGACACGGAGTGTCGCCCGGTCGGAGGTGGTGTGTACGCTGGAGGATGTGTGCCGGGCCGCCGGTTGGCTGCTGCGGTGGGGCGGGCGCTTCTGTGTGGTGTTCCCCACAGAGCGGCTGGCGGAGCTGATGGAGACGGCCCGCCGTTTCGGGCTGGAGCCCAAGCGGCTGCGGCTGGTGCAGCACGACGCCGCCGGGGTTCCCGGTCTGGTGCTGCTGGAGTGCCGCCGGGGTGGGAAGCCTGGGCTGCGGGCAGAGCCTGCGCTGCTGCTCTACGACCCCGACGGTCGAGAGACGGCGGAGCATCGCCGTGCCTATTTTCGTGAGGAGGAGCAAGCGCTATGGCGGAACATTATATCTGGTAGCCACCCCCATCGGCAATCTGGGGATCTGTCCCCCCGTGGGGTGCAGACCCTGCAGGAGGCAGACTTCATCGCCGCCGAAGACACCCGTGTGTCCATGAAACTGCTGAACCACTTCAGCATCAGAAAGCCGCTGGTCAGCTACCACGAGCACAACCGGGTCGCCGCCGGGCGAGCGTATTTCTGGCCCGGCTGCTGGCCGGGGAGACGTGTGCGCTGGTGACGGACGCCGGCACGCCCGCCATCTCCGACCCGGGCGAGGATCTCGTCCGGCTCTGCAGCGAAAACGGCGTCACGGTGCAGGCCGTGCCGGGCTGCTGCGCGGCGGTGAGCGCGCTGGCCGTCTCCGGACTTCCCACCGGGCGGTTTACCTTTGAGGGTTTCCTCTCTGCCAACAAAAAGGAGCGGCGGGAGGCTCTGACCCGGCTGGCAGAGCAGCGCACCATGGTGTTCCACGAGGCGCCGCACAAGCTGCGGCCCACGCTGGCGGATATGCTGGCGCTGCTGGGAGACCGGCCGGCAGCGCTGTGCCGGGAAGCTGACCAAGCTCCACGAGGAGACCATCCGCACCACCCTGTCCGGCGCTGTGGCGCTGTACCGGGAGAAGGAGCCACGGGGGAATACGTGCTGGTGGTGGCGGGAGCCCCCCCGGCAGGAGGCCCCGGCCCTGACGCTGGCGGAGGGCGTGGCCATGGTGCAGAGCCTGCGGCAGCAGGGCCAGCGGATGAAGGACGCCGTCCGCCGGGTGGCGGAGGACACAGGTCTCTCCCGCAACGAGCTGTATCAGGCAGCACTGCAAGAGGAGTGAGGCAGGGCCTTTCAGCGGATGCCGGAGGTGCATATGATCGACTATACCATCGACTATATAAAGGCGCACGAATTTTCCGCCGGCCACCGGAAGCGGCTGTTACAGGACAGGAAATGCGGCTGCTTTTATTGTCTGAAAATTTTCGTCCCCAAGGAGATCAGCAGTTGGATCGAGGACGTGGGCGGTACGGCGATCTGCCCGTATTGCGGCATAGATTCCGTCATCGGGGAGCATAGCGGGTATCCCATCACCAGAGAATTTCTGGAGCAGATGCGCCAATATTGGTTTTGAGAGATCGCAATACCAACATATGGAAAATTTTCCATGCGGTCATCCTGTCCTGAAAAAGCTGTCCGTGGGGAGACAGCTATTTTCAGGGCAGTGGTTTTCGTGCAGCATTTGGGTGCAGCAGATGGCAGGAAGAGGGGAAGAGCCTTTTTAGCTCCTCCCTCTTCCTCATTTCATCAGTTCATGGAGTCGGCGGTATCGTGGAACAGCTCCCGGACACGCTCCAGCAGGGGCGGTGCTCCGGCCGGGAGAGATCCTCGTCCCGGCGCAGCAGTGCTCTGGCGGCAGACTGGGCCTCCTCCAGCAGCTGCATATCGCAGGCCAGATTTGCAATTTTCAGGGTAGGCAGCCCGTGCTGCCTTTGGCCGAAGAAGTCGCCGGGGCCACGCAGGTGCAGGTCCTCCTGAGAAATTTCAAATCCGTTGTTGGTGCGGGTCATGACCTTCAGCCGCCGCCGGGTCTCCTCGCCTGGATGCTCCGAGAGCAGAATGCAGTAGCTCTTTGCCTGCCCCCGGCCCACCCGGCCCCGGAGCTGGTGCAGCTGGCTTAGGCCGAAGCGCTCGGCGTTTTCCACCACCATGCAGGTGGCGTTGGGCACATCCACGCCCACCTCCACCACCGTGGTGGCCACCAGAACATCGCTCCCCCCGGCGAAGGTCTCCATGACCTTCTCCTTTTCCTTGGGCTTCATCTTCCCGTGGAGTACCGACACCCGCAGGTCCGGAAGGTCTCCTCCTGCAGCTTTTTGGCGTAGGCCGTGACGGCCTTCCGCTCGTCGGGGAGGGTGTCACCGTCCCCCACCAGCGGGCAGACGATGAACACCTGATGACCCTCCTGCACCTGCTTGCGCAGGAAGGCGTTGACCCGTGGGCGGTAGCTCTCCCCAAGGCAAAGGTATCCACCTTCTGCCGTCCCGGCGGCAGCTGGTCGATGACCGACACATCCAGATCGCCGTAGATCACCAGCGCCAGCGTCCGGGGATGGGGGTGGCCGACAGCACCAGCATATGGGGGCCTCCGCCTTCTGGCTCAGGGCCGCCCGCTGGTTCACCCCGAAGCGGTGCTGCTCATCCGTCACCACCAGCCCCAGCCGTCCGTACTGCACGTCCCCCGTCAGCAGGGCGTGGGTACCGATGCACAGGTCGATGGTACCGGCGGCCAGTCCCGCCAGCGTCTCCCGCCGCTCCCTGGCACGGGTGGAGCCGGTGAGCAGGGCGCAGGTCAGACCCAGCCGGGCCATCAGGGGCGACAGCGTTTCAAAAATGCTGCCGGGCCAGTATCTCCGTAGGGGCCATCAGGGGCCGACTGCCACCCGCTCTGGGCGGCGAACCAGATGCAGGCCGCCGCCACCATGGTCTTGCCGCTGCCCACGTCCCCCTGACACAGGCGGTTCATGGGGGCGGCCGGCGGTCATGTCACCTATGGCATCCTCCACGGCACGGCGCTGGGCGTCCGTCAGCGTGAAGGGCAGAGGCGTTATAAAGGGGTCCATGGAGACCTTGCGGCACGCCGGGCCGGACACGTCCTCCGGCGGCTCCGCAGCAGCCGGAGGCCGCAGGTCAGCAGGAACAGCTCCTCGAAAGCCAGACGGCGCCGGGCTTGGGTCAGGGCCTCCGGCGAATCGGGAAAATGGACGTTTTCGTAGGCGTAGTTGATGTAGCACAGGCGGTGCTCCCGCCGCACCTCATCCGGCAGTACGTCCGGCAGCAGCTCCCGGCAGGCGTCCAGCCCCTGCCGCACCGCCTGCGTCAGCATCAGCTGGCTGATGCCCGCCGTCAGTGGGTAGATGGGCATGATGCGCCCCGTCAGCTGCTGGCGGCCCTCCGGCTCCAGCAGGGGTTCACCAGCTGGTGACGGCGCTGGCCCTCCACCTTGCCGTAGAAGATGTAGATCTCCCCCGGTGGAGGCTGTTTTTCCCGGTACTCCTGATTGAAGAACACAATGTCCAGCGTTCCTGTCTCGTCCACGGCACGGGTTCGGACGATGGTGCGGCCGCCGGGGATGCGGTGGGCAGTGGGATCGGCGGCGATCATGGCCCGGACACAGACGTTCTCCCCCTCCGTCAGATCACGGATGGGGCGGGTCAGGGTCCGGTCCTCGTAGAGCGGGGGAAATAGCTGATGAGGTCACGCAGGGTGGTGATGCCCAGCTTCTCCAGCGCCTTGGCCCGTGTCTCTCCGATCCCTTTGATATATCGCACGTTGGTGGATAGCTCTGCCATAGGGCCGCCTCCTTAAAACCATTTTTTGCGCTTGAAGATCCACAGCTCCACCAGCACGCACACGGCGCTGACGATGCAGATCACCAGATAGCCGTGCTCCGCCGTCAGCTCCGGCATATTCCGGAAGTTCATGCCGTACCAGCCGGCGATGAGAGACAGGGGCAGGAACACCGTGGTGACGATGGTGAGGATCTTCATGATCTGGTTCTGCCGCATATCCACCTGCGTCTGGTGCATCTCCCGCAGCTGGAGGGAATACTCCTTCTCCTGCTCCGTCATGGTCAGCAGCCGCTGGGCCCCTTGCCGGAGAGATGCTCCAGCAGCCGCTGGACGTGCTCCTCTGCGTCCGGGATGGCATCGGCCAGCACGGCATAGAGGTCGTCCAGCTGGGCATAGTACGCCCGCCAGCACCGACAGCTCCCGGCGGATGCGGAAGATCTTCTTGTCGAAATCCTCCGCCTGTTGCGCCAGCAGAACTTCCTCAATGCCGTCAGGCGCTCCTCGTAATGCTGGAGGCTTTCCATGTCCTCCGCCGTCAGCCGGGCCAGCAGCTCCGACAGCAGCTGAGCCGGGGTCTCCCCCGGAAGGCCCGGCAGCAGGCCCTGCAAAAAACCGCCCTTTTCCACCAGCAGCAGCTTTTTCTCCGTCAGATAGTAGCCGAAGAAGTGCTTTTCCCCGGTGGGGGCCATGCGCTGGGGCATGGCGTAGGTCCCGATGACGCCGCTCTGGAGCCGCTCCGCCTTGCAGAATACGCCCCGTCCCGGCAGGATCTGGTGCCGGGCGGTCAGCCTCGGATAGCGCTGGCCAAAAGGCTTCAAAGGTCAGCAGCTCATATAATTCGCTCATATCATGTACCTTCCCGAATGTGAGATGGGTTCGCCCAAATGGCGCAGAGCCATTTGGGCGATGAGGGTGTACAATCGCTGTCCAGCTTGAGGACGGCCATGAAGGCCTCGGTGGGGAACCTGTACGGTTCCCAGGTTCCACATCTTCTTCTTGCCTGCTCCCCCACAAAAAGCAAGCTTTTGTGGGGCCTTCCTTTTGCTTCTCCAAAAGCTTTTTCTTGCGGGTGATATCGCCGCCATAGCACTTGGCCAGCACATCCTTCCGCATAGCCTTCACGGTCTCACGGGCGATGATCTTTTAGAGCCGATGGCCGCCTGAATGGGGATCTCAAAGAGTTGGCGCGGGATGTTCTCCTTCAGCTTCTCGCACAGACGGCGGGCACGGGGGTAGGCCTTGTCCCGATGGGCGATGAAGCTCAGAGCATCCACCTGATCACCGTTGAGCAGCAGGTCAACCTTCACCAGATCGCTGGGGCGGTAGCCGGAGAGCTCATAGTCCAGGGAGGCATAGCCCCTGGTGTTGGCCTTGAGGGCATCGAAGAAGTCGTAGATGATCTCGTTCAGGGGCATCTGGTAGTGCAGCTCTACCAGATGGGTGTCCAGATACTGCATGTCCTTAAACACGCCCCGGCGGTCCTGACACATGGGCATGATGTTGCCCACATAGTCGTTGGGGAGAGATGATGTTCACCTTAGCGTAAGGCTCCTCCGCCCGGCAATGGTGCCGGGGGATCGGGATAGTTGTGGGGGTTATCCACCGGGACCACGGTGCCATCGGTCGTGTAGACGTGGTAGATGACGGAGGGCAGGGTGGTGACCAAGTCCAGGTCGAATTCCCGCTCCAGCCGCTCCTGGATGACCTCCATGTGGAGCATGCCCAAAAAGCCGCACCGGAACCCAAAGCCCAGCGCAATGGAGGATTCGGGTTCAAGGAGAGGGACGCGTCGTTGAGCTGGAGCTTTTCCAGCGCGTCCCGCAGGTCCGGGTACTTGGAGCCATCCTCGGTGTAGATGCCGCAGTACACCATGGGCTGCACGGGACGGTAGCCCGGCAGGGCCTCCGCCGTGGGATTCGCCGCGTCGGTGACGGTATCGCCCACCCGGGTGTCCTTCACATTTTTGATGCTGGCGGTGAAGTAGCCCACTTCGCCGGCCTCCAGGGCTCGCAGGCCTCCAGACCCAAGGGCAGCAGATGACCGCACTCCACGACCACGTATACTGGCGCCGGTGGCCATCATTTTGATGGTCTGACCGGTGCGCATGGTGCCCTCCATGATGCGGAAATACACCACCACGCCCCGATAGCTGTCATACTGGCTGTCAAAGATCCAGCGCCTTCAGCGGGGCCTTGGGGTCGCCCTGGGGGCGGGAACATTCTGACGACATCCTCCAGCACGGCTTCAATGTTGATGCCCAGCTTTGGCGGAGATCTCCGGGGCGTCCATGGCGGGGCAGGCCGATGATATCCTCCACCTCCTGCTTGGACTTCTGGGGAGTCGGCGGCAGGGAGGTCGATCTTGTTGAACACCGGCGAGGATCTCCAAATCGTGCTCCATGGCAAGGTAGGTGTTGGCCAGGTCTGAGCCTCCACGCCCTGCGTGGAGTCCACCACCAGAACAGCGCCCTCACAGGCAGCCAGAGAGCGGGAGACCTCATAGTTGAAGTCCACATGGCCCGGCGTGTCAATCAGATTCAGCTCATAGACCTCTCCATCCTGCGCCTTGTAGGTCAGCTTCACGGCGCGGGCCTTGATGGTGATGCCCCGTTCCCGTTGCTCCAGATCCATGTTGTCCAGCAGCTGGTTTTCCATCTGGCGCTGGGACACGGCGCCGCAGCATCTCCAGCAGGCCGGCATCTCTGCAGAGTCGCCAGTGGTGTTCAATACTTGGCTCTCTGGGTCGCGGCGGCACAGCCCCAGGCTGCCCTTCTCGCCGCTGGAGCGTACACGTCCTCCGCCTCGATGATGGAGCCGTCCCGGTTCAGAGTGCGGCCCAGCAGGAAATCCGCCGACACGTGGTAGTAGGCGCAGGCCTTCACCACAAAAAGGCAAGGCCCCGGCTCCCGGATGCCGTTTTCATAGTGGCTCAGCAGGGCCTGGCTGATGCCCAGCTCCCCCGGCCGCCTTCCGCTGGGGAGACGCCCTTCTCCTGCCGCAGCAGGCTCAATGTGCCAGGAAAAAATCAGTGCCATTCTCTCTCACCCGTTCTCTTTCTGTTTATACGTTCAGTAAATTATCTTCTTTATTACCCGATGTAAATAAAAATCTCGCCGGGGCGGCAAACTTTTGCGGAGTTTACCGCCCCATCCATTCAAAATTGTTTACAGAACAAACATCAAAAAGGTCAAAATACCCTATTGACATTTCCCTACCGGCGTGGTATACTATGGTCAAAGGTCAAAGAAAGGCAATATCAAACAAGGAGGGGAACGATATGGGAATCACAGATATGATCGCCGGGTTCATTCAGGAGGCGTTGGACGATGCAGGCGGTGTTTTGGAGATGCAGCGGGGGGATCTGGCCCAGCGATTTGGGTGCGTACCCAGCCAGATCAACTACGTCATGTCCACCGGTTCTCTCGGAGCACGGCTACATCGTGGAATCCCGGCGGGGCGGCGGCGGCTACGTCCGCATCACCGTGTCCATGTGGACCGGCAGACGCTGATGATGCACGTCATCAACTCCATCGGGTCGGAGATCGATCCGGCCAGTGCCAGAGCCATCCTCTCCAATCTGGTGCAGTCGGAGGCCATCCCCGCCCAGACGGGAAAGCTGCTGGTGAGCCTTTTGTCGGACGCCCGCTCTGCGATCCGTTCCCAAGGATCAGCGCAGCGTCCTGCGGGCCGACCTGCTGAAGCAGGCCCTCATCCATCTGGTATAGCGTCGGATCGGTACAGTTGACCGGTTTGATTTTCGATAAGGAGGAAATCATTATGAAATGTCAGAATTGCGGAAGAAATGAAGCGACTTACTACTATAAGAGCAGCATCAACGGACGGGTCACTGAGACGCGCCTGTGCGCCGACTGCGCCCGGAAGCTGGGCTATGTGCAGCGGATGCAGCCGGACAGCTTCTTCGGCGACGACTTCTTTTCCCATCCCTTCCGGCTCTTCGAGCCGCTGCTGGGCGGGTTTGGCAATCGCCTGCTGACGGAGTTCCCGGAGCCGGTGGATGTGACCCGGCAGGCCCAACAGGCCGTGGCGGAGGCCCCGGAGGATGCGCTGGTGGACAAGGCGGAGCAGGAGCGTTTCTCCCTGCAGCGTCAGCGCAACGCCCTGCAAACGCAGCTGCGTCACGCCGTAGAGGCCGAGGACTTCGAGTCCGCCGCCAGACTGCGGGATCAGCTGAAGGCACTGCCTCAGCAATAATGCCCCGGCAATAATTTTGGTAGATCACCACACTTTTGAAAGGAAGTGTTTCTTTATGATGGAAAATAAATTCACCCCTCGTGCAGAGGAGGCTCTGCGTCTGGCCCAGGAGGCCGCTGAGGATATGGGACATGGCTATGTGGGTACCGAGCATCTGTTGCTGGGTCTGCTGCGGGAAGAGGAGGGCATTGCCCACCGTGTGCTGGAGGAGAACGGACTCACTGGACGAGTTGGTCTGCGACATCCTGCACCGCAGCGTAGGCACCGGCGTCTCCGGCGCCGCACCCTCTCAGGGGCTGACGCCCCGTGCCAAGAGCGCCGTGGAGTTGGCCGTTTCCGAGGCCGCCCGCACCGGCGCCGGCTACATCGGCACCGAGCATCTGCTGATGGGGCTGCTGCGGGAGGGCAACAACATGGCCCTGCGCATTCTGCGCACCGTGGGCATCGACCCCAGAAGCTGTACAGTGCCGTGGTGAAGAAGCTCAACGAGGCGCCCCGCACCGCCCGTGTCCGGCAGCGCTCCGCTCCCGCACAATGGAGGGCGGCAAGAAGGGCGCTCTGGAGGAGTATACCCGTGACCTGACGGAGGCGGCCCGCAGCGGCAAGCTGGACCCTGTCATCGGCCGTGATGACGAGATCCAGCGGGTCATCCAGATCCTGTCCCGCCGCACCAAGAATAACCCCGTCCTCATCGGGGAGCCCGGCGTAGGCAAGACCGCCATCGCAGAGGGTCTGGCTCAGCGCATCGCCGCTGCCGACGTGCCGGAGGAGCTGCTGGACAAGCGGGGCCTGTCTCTTGACCTTTCCGGCATGGTGGCCGGCACCAAGTACCGCGGGGAGTTCGAGGAGCGCATCAAGAACACCATCGACGAGGTGAAGAACCGGCAACATCATCCTCTTCATCGATGAGCTGCACACCATTGTGGGCGCAGGTTCCGCCGAGGGCGCTGTGGACGCCGCCAACATCATCAAGCCCGCGCTGGGCCGCGGTGAGATCCGTGTCATAGGTGCCACCACTCTGAACGAGTATCGCAAGTACATCGAAAAGGACGCCGCTCTGGAGCGCCGGTTCCAGCCCGTCACCGTGGGAGAACCCTCCCCGGAGGCTACGCTGGAGATCCTGAAGGGCCTGCGGGAGAAGTACGAGGCTCACCACCGTCTGACCATCACCGATGGGGCGCTGGAGGCCGCCGTGGCGCTGTCCCCCGGTATATCAACGACCGTTTCCTCCCGGATAAGGCCATCGATCTGATGGACGAGGCCGCCAGTCAGCGGCGTATGGCCGCCGAATCCGCCTCCCCGATCTGAAGGATCTGGAGGAGAAGATCGCCGCCCTGCACCGGGAGAAGGAGGAGGCTGTCGCCGCTCAGGACTTTGAAAAAGCCGCGCAGCTGCGGGATATCGAGAAGAATTATCAGGAGCAGGTGGAGATCAAGCGGGATAAGTGGCATAAGCAGATGTCCACCAACCGTGGCACCGTCACCGAGGAGGACATTGCCAAGGTAGTGGCCGGCTGGACCGGTATCCCCGTCACCCGTCTCACCGAGGACGAGAGCCGGCGCATGCTGAAGCTGGAGGAGACTCTGCATCAGCGTGTGGTGGGTCAGGACGAGGCTGTAAAGGCCGTGGCCCGGGCCATCCGCCGTGGCCGTGTGGGTCTGAAGGACCCCAAGCGTCCCATCGGCAGTTTCCTGTTCCTGGGCCCCACCGGCGTGGGCAAGACGGAGCTGTGCAAGTCTCTGGCAGAGGCCATGTTCGGTGACGAGAACGCTATGATCCGGATCGATATGTCCGAATACATGGAGAAGCACACGGTGTCCCGGCTGGTGGGCTCGCCTCCCGGCTATGTGGGTCACGAGGAGGGCGGTCAGCTCACCGAAAAGGTGCGCCGTCACCCCTACCCGTGGTGCTGTTCGATGAGATCGAAAGGCCCACCCCGATGTGTGGAACATTCTGCTGCAGATCCTGGAGGACGGCATCGTCACCGATTCTCAGGGCCGCACTGTGGACTTCAAGAATACCGTTATCGTCATGACCAGCAACGTGGGCGCCCGAACTCACCTCTGCCGACAAGCCGCTGGGCTTTGACGGCAGCGATCCTGACGCCCAGAAGGACGAGGCTCAGAGCTTCGCCCCGTATCCGGGAGGCCGTTATGACGGAGCTGCGCCAGACCATCCGCCCGGAATTCCTGAACCGTATCGACGAGACCATCATGTTCCGCCAGCTGACGGAGGAGAACATCCGCAGCATCGCCCGCCGGATGCTGGACATCATCGGCGGCCGCATGGCCCAGCAGGGCATTACCCTGCAGGCCGATGACGACGCCGTGGCCGCCCTGGCCAAGGACGGCTTTGACGCCCGCTACGGCGCCCGTCCCCTGCGCCGCACCCTCCAGACGGAGGTGGAGGATGCAGTGGCCGAGCAGATGCTGGAGGAAACTCCAGTCCGGCGACACCGCTCATGTGTGCCTGAAGGACGGCAAGGTGGTCATCGAGAAGTAAAGACCGCAAGGCCCGGAGGTCTTGCAGTCAGGCCAAGGGCCGCAGGCAAATGCCTGCGGCCCTTTTTTCATACAGGCACCGGCACTTACCGGCTGTGGCGGCGGAGGCAGGTGAGATGCAAAGAGGGAGCAAGCGAAGGCTTGCTCCCTCTTGATTTTTCTCTCTTACTGGGGCATGGTCTGCACCACGCCACGGGCGCAATCCACCGACACCCGGACGCCGTCCTCCAGACGGCGGGTGGCATCGCCCGCCCCCACCAGCACGGGCTTGCTCAGCAGCAGGCCTACCGTGGCGGCGTGGCACTCGGCGCTGCCTCCTCGCAGATGATGGCGGCGGCATCCCGCAGATACGGCAGCAGTTCATTGGTGGTATATGGCACCACCAGCACGTCGCCGGCGTGGAACTTCTCCGCCACCTCCTCCACGCTGCGGCACACGCACAGCGGGCCGGAGGCCGTCCGGCTGCCTACGCCCACTGCATTCAGCAGCGACCCGCCCACCTGCTGGATACGGACATGTTGGTGGTGCCGGAGATGCCCACCGGCACGCCGGCGGTGATGACCACCAGATCGCCGTGGCGGATGAGACCCGCCTTCTCTGCCGACTGCACTGCCAGCTCCACCAGCTCGTCGGTGTTCTCGGCACGGGCATGGTGATGGGCTCCACGCCCCAGTAAAGGGCCATCTGGCGCTGCACCTGCTCCTCCAGCAGCAGGGCTACCACCGTGGTCTCCGGACGGAAGGAGCTGACCATCTGGGCGGTGATACCCGCCTGACTCACCGTCAGGATGGCGTCGGCACCGATATCCTTGGCAGTGGTGCAGGCCGCATGGGCCGTGGCGGCGGTGATGTTCATACGGTTGCGGCACCGCAGCCCCAGCAGTCTGGCATCGTCTGTGTGGGATTCAGTTTTCCGGGCGATGGCATCCATGGTCTGCACCGCCTCCACGGGGTATTTGCCCGCCGCTGTCTCGCCGGAGAGCATGATGGCGGAGGTTCCGTCGTAGATGGCGTTGGCCACGTCGGTGATCTCGGCCCGGGTGGGCCGGGGGTTCTCGATCATGGAGTCCAGCATCTGGGTGGCAGTAATTACCGGCTTCCCGCAGGCCACGCACCGGGCGATCATATTCTTTTGGATGGCAGGGATCTCCGCAAAGTCGATCTCCACACCCATATCGCCGCGGGCCACCATGATGCCGTCCGCCGCGTCCAGGATCTCCGGCAGATTGCTGACGCCCTCCTGATTTTCGATCTTGGCGATGATGCGGATGCGGGACTTGCGGCCTCTCCAGCAGCTTGCGGAGCTCCCGCACGTCGGCGGCGGTGCGGACAAAGCTGGCGGCGATAAAGTCAAATCCCTGCTCGATGCCGAAAGAGGATGTCTTCCCGGTCCCGCTGGCTCATGTAGGGCATGGACAGGGACACGCCGGGGACATTGACCCCCTTGTGATTCTTCATGACGCCGTCGTTTTCCACCCGGCAGCGGATGGTGGAGGCGGTGGTGGAGAGCACCGTCAGACGGACCAGACCGTCGTCCAACAAGATGGTGTCGCCCACCTTCACGTCCTTGGGCAGCTCGGCGTAGGTAACGGCGCAGCGGGTGGCGTCACCCTCCACGTCCTCCACCGTCAGGGTGAACTCCTGCCCCTCCTGCAAGGTCACGGAGCCGCCGGCAAAGTCCTTCAGACGAACCTCAGGGCCCTTGGTATCCAGCATGGCCGCCACCGGCAGGCCCAACTCCTTCCGCAGGGCCTTCACCTGCTCCAGCCGCGCCTTATGCTCCGCGTGGGTCCCGTGGGAAAAGTTGAACCGGGCCACATTCATTCCCGCCTGGATCATCTCCCGCAGGACGCCCTCGCCGTCGGTGGCGGGGCCCAGTGTGCAGACGATCTTTGTCTTTCTCATGATATATCCTCCTCTCCGGGGCCGTGGCTCCGGTTTCTCTTCGGGCCTATTCTACCAGACTTTTCCGCCGGGAACAAGGCTGCCGGGTTGGGGCAGCGCATACTTTAAGGAAACTTTTCGGCATTTTTAGCCCTCTTGACGATATCTGCGTGAAAATTTATTCCGCATTTTGTGAATAAAAGCATTGACATATGGTAGTCCGCTGTGCTAAAGTACAGACAAGATTTTTTGAAAGGAGCAAAATCGGGTATGAAGTTCGCCGCATCTGCAAATCTGTATTTTGGGTATTCCTACTTTTACTTTTATTTTGCAAAAGTAAAAAGCGATTTGTGATGCCCAGCAGCGAAAAAAGTGCTTGATACCGATTTTCTTCTTTTGAAACAAACCGTATCGAGGACGCCGTTCGGATCACATATCCGGGCGGCGATTTTATTTTCCGTCCGGGCCGGAGGAATCTCCACATCCAGATTCAGGAGGAATTTGTCATGAAAAAAACGTTCTCTTTGCGCCGCCCTGCTGGCGGGACTGATGGTGACGGCGGTATGCCTCACCGGCTGCGGTAAAAAGCCGACGACAACGCCGGCGGAGGCAGCAGCGACCCCGACAAGGTCTATCAGGTGGGCGTGTGCCAGCTGACCCAGCACGATGCGCTGGACGCCGCTACGCAGGGCTTCGTGGATGCCCTGAATACCATCCTCGGAAGTGAGCACGTCAACATCGACGTGCAGGTGGCCTCCGGCGACAGCACCACCTGCACCCCCATCGTCAACTCCTTCGTCAACAAGAAGGTAGACCTCATCATGGCCAACGCCACCCCGGCCCTGCAGGCGGCCTATAACGCCACCACCTCCATTCCATTCTCGGCACCTCCGTCACGGGTACGGCGTGGCGCTGGGACTCTCCGACTTCAGCGGCACCGTGGGCGGCAACATCAGCGGCACCTCGATCTGGCGCCCCTGACGGAGCAGGCGGACATGATCCTGGGCTGGTGCCGCAGGCCAAGACTGTGGGACTGCTATACTGCCCGCCGAGCCCAACTCCGAATATCAGGTGAAGGTGGTGGAGGACTACCTCTCCGGCAAGGGCATCACCTGCACCCGCTACTCCTTCAGCGACAGCAATGACGTGGCCGCCGTCACCACCAAGGCCGCCGCCGACAGCGACGTCATCTACATCCCCCACCGACAACACCGCCGCCTCCTGCGCCGAGGCCATCGGCAGCATCGTCCGCTCCGCCAAGACCCCCGTTGTGGCCGGCGAGCAGGGCATCTGCGTCGGCTGCGGCATTGCCACCCTCTCCATCAGCTACTACGATCTGGGCTACAAGACCGGCGAAATGGCCGCCCAGATCCTCAAAGGGCGAGGCGGATATCTCCCAGATGCCCATTGAATACGCCAATGCCTCCAAGCTCTACAACGCCGATATGTGCCAGGAGCTGGGCATCACCGTACCGGAGGGCTACACCGCTCTGGAGGCTGAAGCACTCCCTGAGAAAACAGGAATCGTAAAAAGGAAGGAAACATAAATATGATCGATCTGCTGAGTTCCCTGCCGGGCGCCGTGGCTCAGGGGCCTCATCTGGGGCATAATGGCGGTGGGCGTTTACATCACCTATAAGCTGCTGGACATCGCCGATCTGACGGTGGACGGCTCCATCTGTACCGGTGCGGCGGTCTGCACCATGATGCTGCTGAGCGGCCGGAGCCTGTGGCTGGCGGTGCTGTGCGCCGTGGCGGCGGGCCTGCTGGCCGGGGTCGTGACGGGCCTGCTGCATATCTGGCTGGGCATCCCCCCCATTCTGGCAGGCATCCTGACCCAGATGACCCTGTGGTCCGTGAACCTGAAGATCCTGGGCAAGGCCAATCAGGGCCTGTCGTCCGGGACAACCACGTCCTTCTCAGCCAGATGGACGTCCCCGGTGCGCTGGTGGTGCTGGCCATTGCCGCCGTGCTGGTGGTGGCGGTGCTGTACCTGTTCTTCGGCACGGAGCTGGGCTGCGGCATCCGCCACCGGCTGCAACCCCGTCATGAGCCGGGCGCAGGGCATCAACACCGATCTCCAGCAAGGTCATCGGGCTGTCCCTCTCCAACGGGCTGGTGGCCCTGTCCGGGGCGCTGCTGTGCCAGTATCAGGGCTACGCCGATATCAATATGGGCCGGGGCGCCGTGGTCATCGGTCTGGCGGCCGTGGTCATCGGGGAGGCGGTGGTCAAGCATCTCCCCCAACTTCGCCGTCCGGCTCACCGGCGTACTGGTGGGCGCCGTTATCTACTATCTGGTGTATCAGGTCATCATCTTCGTGGGCTTCGACACTGATCTGCTGAAAATGTTCTCGGCGCTGGTGGTGGCCGCCTTTTTGGGCGTGCCGTATGTGAAGAAGCAGTTGGCCCGGAAGCACCATGTCCAAAGGAGGGATCCGTCATGCTTGAAATGCGCCATGTGACCAAGATCTTCAATCCCGGTACCGTGGATGAAAGATCGCCCTCAACGATCTGTCCTTCACCCTCAACGACGGGGACTTCGTCACCGTCATCGGCAACGGCGCCGGGAAGAGCACCATGCAGAACGCCATCTGCGGCACATGGCTTCGCCGGATGCGGGGAGAGGCCAGGTGGGCCGCGTCGTTTTTGCGGCGATAATGAGGCCGACGCCGGACAGGCTCTCCCCGCAGTGGTACAGCAGGGCGTTGACCAGGGTGCCGTCCGGGTGGCCCGGCGCCGGATGCACCACCATCCCCGTGGGCTTGTTCACCACGATGACGTCCTCGTCCTCGTATACCACGTCCAGGGGAATATCCTGGGGCCGGGCTTCCGGCTCCTCCGGCTCCGGCAGCGTCACCTCCAGCACCTGTCCCGGCTGGACCCGCAGGTTCTTCGCCACCGGGCGGCCCCGGTCCGTAACGCGTCCCTCCTCCAGAAGCCGGGCGGCGGCGGAGCGGGTCAGCCCCTCCAGCCGCCGGGCCAGCAGGCTGTCCGCCCGCTGCCCCGCCTCCTCAGTTGTCACCGTCAGCCGGGTCGTTTCCATGCTTTCTGTCCTTCTTGTCGTATTTGTCGTATAAAAACAGGTAGTACACGGCCCCCAGAATGGCCCCCACCACCAGCCGTCCGCCGTGAACACCACCAGCAGCGCCGTCCGGCCGGAGAAAGCTGGACCATGCTGCCCCCTGTAGTTATGCAGCCGGGTCAGCTGCATGAAGCCCGGCAGGAACGGCGCCGACTCCCCACGGCCAAGTGGGTCACCACCAATATTTCAGTATCTGGTCACCGGCCAGCAGCACGGCGCCAAGGATCGCATACCACATAATGTACTCCTTCTGCACATGGATTTTGGCTATGGGTTTATTGTACCCTATCGGCGGCGGGTTTGCAACCGCCGACTTGTAAACACTATGCAGGAGATGCCACTGATTTTTAACCGCACTGTCACCGGTTTGTAAATGTTTTCATCATTTCGTGATGAATCTGTCCAGAAAATTCGGTATGATAGAGTCGTAAAAGCAAACCAATGTGCATCCGGAAGAAAGGAGCTGCCATGAAAAGGCTTTGTGCGATCCTGCTGGGACTGATGATGCTGGCGGGCCTGTGTGCCTGCGGACGGAGAACCTCTCCCGCACCTGCTCCCCAAAACGCCGGAGCCTGTCACGGTCATCACCCGGCGCAGCCCACCCTTCGGAGGCGGTTCCCGTCTCCACGCCCGACGGCACCACACCGCTGACGGCGGCGGAGCTGGACTGGTTCGGGCGGTGCTTCTTCAACGTGGTCCCCGGCTGGGGCCCCAACCGGTTTCTGACCTGCGCCTATGCCCGGCCGGAGGACATGGATCTGGCGGCGGTGCTGGCCTGCGGGCCGGAGGGCAGCTGGAACGTCACCTCAGGAGCGGAACATGATCGCCGCCGGGGGGACGGACAGCGTGGTCCGCATCCCGCTGGAGCAGGCGCAGGAGCTGATGCTGCGCTACACGGGGCTGGCCCTGTCCGACACACAGGGCGTGGGACTGGACAGCCTGCGCTACCTCTCGGAATACAATGCCTACTACCGGGTGGGCGACGAGGCGGAGGCTGCCTACTGCCGCAGCCTCTCCGGATGGCACACGGCGGACGGGCTGACGGTATTGCAGTATGACGGCGGCACCGTGACCCTGCGGCAGCTGGATGGCCGGTGGGTATTCGTATCCAACGTGCCGGCCGCAGCGCATAAAAAAAGGTCTTACTCTTCCCTCTCATTCTCTCATAGGCGGAAGCAGCGGACGGGAACCCGTCCGGCTGCTTCCGTTATTTTTGCTATTCCCCGGCTCCGTTTATTTTTCTGCTCCCCGGCCTCGCAGTAAAACAGGATATCCGCTCTCTGCAAAGGAGCGGCAGTTTTTTGGATTTTTTCGTCAGGATTTCTTGTGCCGGGGGAGAAATATGGTATACTAACATGATAAATATGGAAGATAGCGCCCCGGCATCCCACCGGGGCGGGGAGGTACCATTGGATAGAAAAACAGTTCTTCTGGACGAAGCGCAGCTGGAGCGGCAGCGGGAGTATACCCGCCAGCTGGCGGCCCTCCATCAGCAGCGGGGCAAGCCCGTCTATGCACTGGTGGACACCTTCGGCTGCCAGCAGAATGTGGCCGACAGCCAGCACATTCTGGGTATGCTGCGGGACATGGGCTGCCAGTTCACCGACGACGCCGCTCAGGCGGATATCGTGGTGCTGAACACCTGCGCCATCCGGGATCACGCCGAAAAGCGGGTCTACGGCAATCTGGGGGCGTTGACCCACACGAAAAAGCAGAACCCGGAGCAGGTCATCTGCCTGTGCGGATGCATGGCCCAGCGGCCGGAGGTGGCAGAGAAGGTGCGCCAGAGCTATCGCCACGTGGATCTGGTGTTCGGGCCGCAGGCGCTGTGGAAGTTCCCGGAGCTTTTATACCGGGTCTATACCCGGCGGGGACGTGTGTTCTCCGTGGAGGATGAACACGGCACCATCGCTGAGGGAATGCCCGTGGTGCGGGAGGGCAACGTCCGGGCGTGGGTGTCTATCATGTACGGGTGCAACAACTTCTGCTCATACTGCATCGTCCCCACGTCCGGGGCCGGGAGCGCAGCCGGGAGCCTCAGTGCATCATCGATGACGTGCGGCAGCTGGCCGCCGAGGGGTATAAGGAGATCACTCTGCTGGGGCAGAACGTCAACTCCTACGGCAAGGATCTGGAGACGCCGTGGGACTTTGCCGACCTCCTGCGGGAGCTGGACAAGATCGAGGGGACTATCTGATCCGGTTCATGTCCTCCCAGCCCAAGGACGCCACCCCCAAGCTGTTTGACACCATGGCCCGGAGCCGGCACGTGGCCCACCAGCTGCACCTGCCGGTGCAGTCCGGCTGCGACCGGGTGCTCCGGGCCATGAACCGCCACTATGACCGGGCCCGGTATCTGGAACTCATCACCTATGCCCGCGAGGTGATGCCCGACCTGGTGCTCACCTCCGACGTCATCATCGGCTTTCCCGGCGAGACGGAGGCGGAGGCTATGGAGACGGTGGACCTGGTGCGTCAGGTGGAATTCGACGCCCTGTTCACCTTTATCTTCTCTCCCCGACCCGGCACGCCGGCGGCCAAGATGGACATCCGTCCCCCGCAGCGAGAAGCAGAAGTGGTTCGACACTCTCTGCGCCGTGCAGAACGATATCTCTGCCCGGCTCCACGCCCGATATGTGGGCCAGACCCTGCGTGTGCTGGTGGACGGCCGCACCGACGACGCACGCTGGCCCCTATCCGCCCGGACGGCGGGAGGGGGCGGCTGGTACATCTGGTGGGCGACGAGGCCGCTCTGGGCCAGTACCGGCAGGTACGCATTACCGACAGCAATACCTGGGCCCTGTTCGGGGAAATGGTATGACCCTCCCTCCGTAAATGGGCGGGTGGAAGAGTTTTCCACCTATCAGCCCGGAGTTTTGCACTTTTCAACAGGTTTTTCCACCAAATTCGATCGCTTTCACTTATTTCTGGCAGAAAGAGGTATGAGGGTATGGCAGAAATGACGCCCATGATGCGCCAATATATGGAAATCAAGGAGCAAAACAAGGACTCCATCCTGTTCTTTCGGCTGGGGATTTTTACGAGATGTTCGGGGATGACGCCCGGAAGGCGTCCCGTGAGCTGGATCTGACCCTTACCACACGAGATAAGGACAAGAACAAGTCCTTCGAGGAGAAAGATCCCCATGTGCGGCATCCCGTACCACGCCTCCGACGCCTATATCGCCCGGCTCATTGCCAAGGGCTACAAGGTGGCCATCTGCGAGCAGACGGAGGATCCTGCCGCCGCCAAGGGGCTGGTGGAGCGGGATATCGTCCGCATCGTGACGCCGGGTACCGTCATCGACTCCGCCTGTCTGGAGGAGGGGCGCAGCAACTTCTGCGCCGGCATCTATCTGGACGGAGACTACGCCGGGTTCAGCGTGTGCGATATCTCCACGGGGCAGACCCATGTGACGGCCTTCTCCGGGCCGGATCGGGGCCAGGCCCACCTGCAAAATGAGCTGGGGCGCTTCGCCCCGGCGGAGGCGGTGCTGAATCCCGGGCCGCCGGGGATACGGCACCCTGCGGGCGCTGCTGGAGGACAAGCTCCGGTGCCATGTGGGCGACTGCCCGCCGGGCGGTTCCAGCTGCCCGCCGCCGAGAAGCGCATCCGCCAGCAGTTCGGGGACGATGCCGCCCAGCGGCTGCCCCGTGACCGGCGGCCATGCTGGCGCTGGGGGCGCTGCTGGATTACCTCCATGACACCCAGAAAACGGACCTCTGGAGCACGTAGACCGGCTGGACTACTACCGGCAGGGACAGTTCATGGAGCTGGATCTGACGGCCCGGCGGAATCTGGAGCTGACGGAAACGCTGCGGGGCAAGGAGAAAAAGGGCAGCCTTCTGTGGGTGCTGGACAAGACACGCACCGCCATGGGGCGCCGGCTGCTGCGAAGCTGGCTGGAGCGGCCCCTGCTGTCCGTTTCCGCCATTGCACGGCCAACGACGCCGTGGCGGCGCTGGTAAAGCACACCGTGCAGCGGGAGGAGCTGATCCTGGCCCTCACCGGCATCGGGGACATGGAGCGGCTGATGGGCCGCATCGTCTACGGCAGCGCCGGAGGCCGGGACATGGTGTCCGCTTGCGCCATGGATCATCTGCCCGCCATTTGCCAGCAGCTGGCCGCCTTCGAGGGCGGACACCTGCGCTGGGCGCACGGTTGGACCCGCTGGAGGATCTGGCAGAGGTCATCGGCAAGACTTTTGCAAGACGAGCCCCCCTTCTCCGTGCGGGAGGGTAGTTTATCATCGGGACGGCTTTGACCCGGAAGTGGACCGGCTGCGGGGCATCCTTCACGGCGGCAAGGGGATCATCGCCTCCATGGAGGCTGCCGAGAAGGAAAAAACCGGCATCCGCACCCTGAAAATCGGCTACAACAAGGTATTCGGCTACTATATTGAGGTCTCCAACTCCTTTAAGGAGCAGGTGCCGGAGACCTACATCCGCAAGCAGACGCTCGTGAACGGCGAGCGCTACATCACACAGGAGCTGAAGGATCTGGAGCACGATATTCTCTCTGCCTCCGACCGGGATGCGGCGCTGGAATATGAGCTGTTCACCCGGCTGCGCCAGACACTGTGCGACGCCGTGATCCCGGGTACAGGGGCCGCCGCCGTAGTGGCGGAGTTGGACTGCCTGTGCTCGCTGGCGGCGGTGGCGGTGAAGAACAACTACTGCTGCCCGGTGGTGGACGAGTCCGGGGTCATTGAAATTCACGACGGCCGCCACCCGGTAGTGGAAAAAATGCGGCCGGATGCCCTGTTTGTCCCCAATGACACCTACATGGGCGAAAAAGAGGGCCGGGCCGCCATCATCACGGGTCCCAACATGGCGGGAAAGTCCACCTACATGCGCCAGGTGGCCCTCATCGTGATTCTGGCCCAGATGGGCTCCTTCGTCCCCGCCAAATCCGCCCGCATCGGCGTGGTGGACCGGATCTTCACCCGCATCGGCGCCTCCGACGATCTCGCCGCCGGCCAGTCCACCTTCATGGTGGAGATGACGGAGGTCAGCGATATTCTCCGCGGCGCCACCTCCCGGAGCCTTTTGATCCTGGATGAGATCGGCCGGGGCACCTCCACCTTTGACGGCATGGCCATCGCCCGGGCGGTGCTGGAGTACTGCGCCGACCGGAAACGGCTGGGGGCCAAGACCCTTTTTGCCACCCATTACCACGAGCTCACCGACATGGAGGGGACCCTCCCGGCGTGAAGAACTATAACATCGCCGTCAAGCGCCGGGGAGGAGGATATCATCTTCCTGCGGAAGATCATCCCCGGCGGCGCCGACCGCAGCTACGGCATCGAGGTGGCCCGTCTGGCGGGTCTGCCGTCCACGGTAGTCAATCGGGCCAAGAAGATCCTCCGCCAACTGGAGGAAGAAGCCGGGCGGCCCGCCCCGGCGGTGCAGGCGCAGGAGGATCAGGTATCCCTGACGGCCCTGTCGGAGGGGGAGGTCATCGACCAGCTGCGCCGGACGCAGGTGGACACCCTCAGCCCGCTGGAGGCCCTGAACCTGCTGTACGAGCTGAAAAAGAAGCTGAGCTGACGGGAGTTCATCCCGTCCACGAACCTCTATGAAAGGAGTGCTCTATGCCTGATATTCAATGCCTGCCCAGCCACGTGGCGGACCTCATTGCCGCCGGCGAGGTGGTGGAGCGGCCTGCCTCCGTGGTCAAGGAGCTGGTGGAGAACGCCATCGACGCCGGGGCTTCCGCCATTGTGGTGGAGATCCAGCACGGCGGGCTGACCTATCTGCGGATCGCTGACAACGGCTGCGGTATTGACGCCGAACAGCTGCCCACGGCCTTTTTTGCGCCATGCCACCAGCAAGCTGCGGACGGCGGCAGATCTGACCGCCATCGGTACGCTGGGCTTCCGGGGTGAGGCGCTGGCCGCCATCTCCGCCGTGTCACGGGTGGATATCTTCTCCCGGCGGACGGGGGGGCGGAGACGGGGGCCGCCCTGCATCTGGAGGGGGCGTCCCCGGTCAGGTAGAGGAGGTGGGCTGCCCGGAGGGTACCACCATCTGCGTCCGGGACCTCTTTTACAACACCCCTGCCCGGCTGAAATTCATGAAGAAGGATTCTGCCGAGGGGCCGCCGTCAGCGGTATCGTGCAGCATCTGGCCCTGAGCCACCCGGAGATCTCCTTCAAGCTCATCCGATGGTGTGGAGCTGCTGCACACCCCGGCGACGGAGATCTGCAGTCGGCGGTGTACGCCGCCATGGGGCGGGACTTCACCATGGGGCTGCTGCCCATCAGCGGCCGCAGCGGCGACATCTCTGTGGAGGGCTTCGTCACCAAGCCCCTCAACGGCCACGGCACCCGTGGCCGCCAGCTGTTCTTCGTCAACGGTCGGTTCATCAAGAGCCAACTGCTGACGGCGGCGCTGGAGGAGGCCTACCGCAACCAACTGCTGAAGGGAAAGTTCCCCGGCTGCGTGCTGCGGCTCACCATGCCCGCCGACCGGCTGGACGTCAATGTCCACCCCGCCAAGACGGTGGTGAAATTTGTCAACGACAAGGATGCCTTCAACGCCGTGTACTACACGGTGCTGGACGCCCTGAATACCCCCCTCCCGCAGCCCAAAAAGCCCCAACAGGAGTCCTTTTACCAGACCATGACGGTGCAGCAGTACCGGGAGCGGCGCCGCAGCCGGAGGAGAAGAAGCCTCTGGGTTCCTACACCGTCCGCCCCTGCCGCACCGGCTTCCCAGCCGCTGGAGGTCCACGATGTGGCCCCCCGAAGGGGGAGAGCTTCACCGTCACCTCCTCCGGCGTCAGCTATCGCATCACGCCCCCCGCCGTGCAGGAGGAACCGTCAGCCCCGGCGGCATCCGTGCCGGAGGAGACCGTTCCCGTCCCGGCGGAGCCGGTGCAGGAGACGAGCGTTCCGTCCCCCGCAGAGGAGAAAGCTGCCCCGCAGAGTGCAGCGCAGCAGACGGTGGAGCCGGTGCGTCAGGCCCCGTGGCGAGTGGCTGGCGAGGTGCTGCGGACGTATATCATCTGCGAGGACGGGCAGGAGAATGTGTGGCTCATCGACAAGCACGCCGCCCATGAGCGGGTGCGGTTCGATGCCCTGAAAAACAACACCCAGCCGGTGATGTCCCAGCAGCTTCTGTCGCCGCTGGCGGTGGAGCTGTCGGCGGAGGATGCCGCCTCCTGCTGGAGCAGCTGCCGCTGCTGGAGGAGTTCGGCTTTGTGTGCGAGGACTTCGGAGACGGCACGGTGCTGGTGCGGCAGGTGCCGTCGGATCTGGAGGTGGGGGATGTCCCCGCCGCTCTGGAGGAGCTGGCGGAGGAACTGCGGCTGAACCGGGCCGATCCCGCCGCCGCACGGGACAGTCTGCTCCAGACCATGGCCTGCAAATCCGCCATCAAGGCGGGGATGTGGTCCGATCCCTCGGAGCTTCAGGCGCTGGCGGATAAGGTGCAGAGCGGAGAGATCCGCTACTGCCCCCATGGCCGCCCGGTGGCTGTGAAGCTTTCCAAATATGAAATGGAGAAGATGTTCAAGCGGGCGTAAATTTTCTCTGCTGCCTCCGGCGACCCACTTCTCTCAGCAGCCGGAAAGCGCCCCGCCGGCGGCAAAAAAGAAAGAACCATCGGGAAAGGAGTCCCCTATGATCCCACAGATCATCTGCGTGGTGGGTCCCACCGCCACGGGAAAACGAAAATGGGCGTGGCGCTGGCCCACCGCTTCGGCGGCGAGGTGGTGTCCGTGGACTCTATGCAGATCTATCGGGGCATGGCCATCGGCACCGCCGCCCCCACTCGGAGGAGATGGAGGGCATCCCCACCACATGGTGGGCGTGGCCGATCCCGCCGAGAGCTGGTCCGTGGCCCGGTTCGTATCGGAGGCCGATGTCTGTGTGCAGGATATCCTCCGCCGGGGCCGCCGCCCCATTCTGGTGGGCGGCACGGGGCTGTATCTGGAGTCCCTGATCCGCGGCACGGACTTTGCCGCCGGAAGCGCCGGCGGTGTGACCCGGCAGCGCCTGCAGCAGCGGCTGGAGCAGGAGGGCGTCGGCCCGCTGCTGGCAGAGCTGCAGACCATCGACCCGGACAGCGCCGCAAGGCTGCACCCCGGCGACGAAAAGCGCATCCTCCGGGCGCTGGAGGTGTGGTATGAGACCGGCGAGACCATCACCCAGCACGACCACCGCACCCGGCAGCAGCCGCCCCGCTACCGGGCCGCTTACATCGGCCTGAGCTTTCAGGATCGGGCGCAGCTGCGCCGACGCATCGACCTGCGGGTGGATGAGATGGTGCGGCAGGGACTGTTAGAGGAGGTGCAGGCCCTGCTGGCAGCGGGGCTGCCTCCCACCGCTACGGCGTGGCAGGCCATCGGCTACAAGCAGTTTCTGGCGGCGGCAGACGGCCGCTGCACCGTAACCGAGGCCATCGAGGAGGTCAAACTCCGCTCCCGGCAGTACGCCAAGCGGCAGCTGACGTGGCTGCGGCGCAACCCGGACATTCACTGGATCCTGTGGGGAGAGGAGCCGAATTTTCCCCAGGGGCCTGCAAAATGCGACAGAATATCTCACCGCTCTTGGCTTACGATAAGCCCAGTAGCGGACGGCACGTCGTCCGCCAACAGAGAAAAGGAGCAGACGATATGCAGAAGAACAACAACCTTCAGGAAATTTTCCTCACTAAGGCCCGCAAGCAGAGCATTCCCCTGACCATCTTTCTGATGAACGGCTTTCAGCTGCGGGGCGTGGTGACGGGCTTTGACTGCTTCACCGTGGTGCTGGACACCGACGGCAAGCAGCAAATCATCTATAAGCACGCTATTTCCACCATCGTTCCCATTCACCCCGTCTCGCTGCAGGAGGAACCCTGCTTGCCGTCGGACGAGTGAGGCGTCCCAACATTCCACCAAGGAGGAGCCATGAACAACACCCGTGTTTTCCGCTTTCTCAGCATCGCCCTGCTGGCGGCCATTGCGCTGTACTTCGCCGCACAGGGCTATTGCCCTGACGGACCCCTTCACCACCACGCTGGTCTATCAGAGCTCCGCCGAGGACACCATCGACGTCAGCGGCTGGCTGGTCCGGGACGAGGAGGTCCTCTCCGGTGAAAGCGGTACCGTGCGCCATGAGGTCAGCGAGGGCGACCGGGTGGGCAAGGGCCAGACGGTGGCCACGGTATACAGCGGCAGCGATGCGCTGGACACCGTGCAGCAGATCGAAAGCAAGGAGCTGCAGCTGCAGCAGCTGCAATTCGCCCTGTCCTCCTATCTGAACCCCGACGCCACCCTGAAGCTGGACGGCTCCATCACCGAGAGCCTGCTGAGCATCCGCCGTTCCCTCTCCGGCGGCGACTACGACGATGCGGCGGACCAGACGGCCCAGCTGAAGGCCGCCATCCTCAAGCGCAGCCACACCTACTCCTCCGGCGAGGAGATCGAGGCGGACATCGCCACGGTGCAGGGGGAGCTGTCCGCTCTGCGGAGCTCCCTCTCCGGGGCCCGGACGGTAACGGCGGAGCATTCTGGCACCTATTCCGCCGCCTGCGACGGCTATGAGTCCCTACTGACGCCGGAATTTTTGCAGTCCGTGACCCCCTCCCAGCTGGAGGAGCTGCCCTCCGGCCAGACCGGCGGCAGCTCTCTGGGAAAGCTCATCATCGGGGGAGACGTGGTGCTACACCGCCGTGATCACCACGGAGCAGGCTCAGCAGCTGGAGAAGGGGGACTGGCTGACCCTGCGGTTTTCCAAAGGGTGCGCAGCAGGACATCGACGCCCAGGTCACCTATCTCAGCGCCGCCGAGGACGGCAAGCAGGCGGTGGTGCTGACCTGCCGGGACTATCTGGCACAGACCACCCAGCTGCGCCATCAGGCGGCTCAGCTGGTGCTGCGGTCCTATGAGGGACTGCGGATCCCCACCAACGCCCCTGCGGATGAACGAGGACAACCAGCTGGGGTCTACTGCGTGGTGGGGCAAGGTGGCCAGCTTCAAAGCCGGTGTCCATGGTCTACCGGGGGCGACGGATACAGTCTGGTACAGGCCGCCAGCCCGAGGCAGGGACGTTTCCGTCCTGCGGCCGGGGGACGAGGTCATCGTCACCTCCAGTGAGCCTCCGGCGGGCAGATCGTGCAGTAGCATCCGCCCAGCAGATGCCATCGGCCAATCAATGCAGCCACATAAATAGATTCCATCGGGAAAGGAAAGATCCCATTACGGAACACATGCCGTGCGGCGGGAGATGGCGGAGGCCGCCCGAGAAAGCGGCCGCAGCGAGCGGGATATCATCCTGGTGGGCGCCAGCAAGATGAACGACGCCGCCGCCTTCAGGAGGCCATCGCCGCCGGAGTGGACGCTCTGGGGAGAACCGTGCAGGAGATGACGGCCAAGCTGGAGCAGGGCGCCTATGAGGGGGCCCCCCTCCATTTCATCGGACATCTGCAGCGCAACAAGGTGCGGCAGGTGGTGGGCAAGGCCGCTCTCATCCAATCCATCGGCTCCGGGAGGCCCTGCTGCGGGAGGTGGAGAAGAGCCGCCCGGCAGCAGCTGGTGCAGGATATCCTGCTGGACATCAGCGAGGCCAGGCAGCTTTGCCCAGGGACTGGAGGCGGCGGCCTCCTGGCTGGCGCTGCCCCATGTGTCCAGGGTTCAGGGACTGGTAATCCACCGAGGTGGAACTGAAATTCCCACAGCAATCTAATTTTATTTCAGAGAGGAAAATTCACCGATGCTTTATATTTGACATAAACTTGGGGAAAACCACGATAATGAGTTAGGAATACATCACTTAGGCACCCAGGCGGCGACTTTGCCGGTCTATGAATCAGGGTGAGACTTCTTCCAGGGGTTTAACCACCAAATAAAAGGGAAACAGGAGATTCTAGGACATTCAGGAATATTCATCCCTGGGATGAGGAGTTCTTGGGCCCAGCGGCAGCAGGCCCATTTCCTTCCAACCCCAACCATGGGGCCCAGTCCCTCCCCGCCGCAAGGTCCCTGCGGAGGGCGGCGCAACTAAGGTGAACATCCGCCCACCACACCCAGCTGGAGATTTAAGTTTTGGTAAAAACAGGCCGCTTTAAGAAACGCCTCGAGGATCCATGGCCATCACAGGAAGAATCTAGGAGGTACCAAGGATGGCATGGCTACACAGTGACAGGGTAAGAAGGTCCTCACAACACACACTCATCAGCTACGCTTCTAAATTGCCAGGATCTCATGGAGCGACTGATCAAACAAAGAGCTTTGGAGGAACTAGCTTGGCCTGTACACCATAAGGGCCAGGATAAGAGTCTAAATCAGAGGGGATAGATTATATGCACACACAGGAAGTTTCCAGGGCATTCCCCCCAAGGCATCCAGCTTCCAACAGCTGGCATGGCTTAAGTGAGGTTTCTAGGATTCTTTGACGGAGTTACCGCTGCTAGCATAAGGACTTAGCACTTGCCTAATTGAGAGAGGGTGCTATGGAAGGTGCTGGGAGGTATCTCAGGCACCAAGGGACCTCCTGCACTCCACCCTATCAGCCCAGCAGTGCTTAGATGAGTCTCCAACACTGCATTGTGGAC
>VOFB01001705.1_pt1 | contig 31546 bp, 52 predicted proteins | sample 5384141 | NCBI WGS metagenome assembly VOFB01 (sample SAMN12384721, study PRJNA508395) | human gut metagenome | isolation source: healthy gut A | host: Homo sapiens | reverse complement strand
ATCCGTTCAGTTACGTATTGCTGGCGCTGAATATGATCGTTCCATGATCCAGAGGACGATGACTATGGCTTTACCACCCGGCAGCCAGTAAGTGAAGGATAGCAAACAATTGACGCTCAACATAGGGTACGGTGAATGCCTACAACAAGGGCAGCACCCAGTGAGGCTGTGACTACAGACACCCTGTACGATCTGGCCTCAACACACAGATGTGCGCCATCTGAAGTTAAATTGTTCTTCCGAATATCAGGACTCTGTTCAAATTGACAGATATCTCCAGCATGCTGGTCAATGACTGACTTCAGGCATAACAACAATCAATACTTCACATAGGACAGCTCTGATATGGAGTTTACCAACGGGGAGGTGCTCAACCGTTCGATGGCATCACCTGGACCTCAGACCATACAGCATAACTTCTGACGGAAAGAGGATCTGGAAGCAGGCCGCTACTATGAAAAGGCTGTGCACTGGGCAGCTGCCAGCAGCATCGTCAGGGCCGGAACGACACCATCTTTTGATCCCAACGGCTTTGTGACCCGCCAGGATCTGGTGACCATCCTCTTCCGCTACGCCGGGTTTAAAGCGGCTATGACGTAACCGCCCGGGCGGATCTGTCCGGCTACACCGATCAAGCGAAGCTGTCCGGCTACGCCACCAACGCCATGAGCTGGGCCGTTGCCCAGGGCATTGTCCAGGAACCACAACCACCACACTGGCCCCCGGCAGCTCGCCCGGCGCTGCGAGCTGGCCAAAGGTGTTTATGGAGTTCCCTGAAGCAAAGTCTGATCCTGTAATCTAGCATTTCTTCCTTCCTAAGGGGGTTGCCTCAAACTTGTTTTGGGGCAGCCCCCAACTCTCTTGAAGAGGAGAAAAAGAGGCCTGATGCAACGTGAGCGGGGCGCACTGCATCAGGCCAATTTATATAAGTTCTGATGGACCAGCCCATCAGCAGCTGGAATTTTCCCTTTCCAGGGCAGATAGGTTAGGGCGGAGAGCCCCAGGAAGACCGCCAGAGCTACCAAGGACACGGTGATTCCCTGCCGCAAGGCGTCATTGTGATAGGAGAAAGGTGACGGTATGGCGGCCAGGGGGGCCAGGCGGACGCCTATCATGACGCCACAGACGGTGACGGCCTCAGTCTCCCACGCCGTCCACGGCTACATGCCAGTTTCCGTTGGAGGGGATGGAGGTGTACAGCAGGGAGGACTCCGTGGCCTCCACAGTGCCGGTCAGAGGTGCTGGACATGGACTGGATCTCCATGGGGGACTGCTGCAGAAAGCGGACGCCCTCCTGGAACACGGTGTTGTCCAGCACGGCGGCAGTTACCTCCAGGCGGCCGGTTTCGTTGGCCTGCATCGGAATGCCACCTCAATCTCATCTCCGGTGGCGCATTGCCCCAGAGAGACATTTGATCAGGCTCATGGTTTCTGTGAGGAGGGATTCGCCGTTTTTGTAGACGGTGAAGCTGTTTCGCTTGGATGCGGACAGATCAAGCAGACCTCGCCATCCTGGGGCACGGTGAAGGAGATGGAACATCGCCGGTGTCTGCTTCCGAGGTATAGCTGCGGTAGCCGCTGGTAACTCGTTGGGAGATGGAGATGCTCTGTGCATCGGAAGAGGCAGTATATTGGTCGATCTGCCGGTATACCGGCGTTTCCAACCTGTGGCGGATTGAAAGAGCAGATTCAGAAATTGGAAGCTACCGGCAGATGGGTCGTCCACAGACAGGGAGGCCAGTTCCTCCCGAGTCAGGAAGCCCAGGGAAGGTAAGCGGTGTTTTCCAGAAGGGTGACATTCCCCAGATTGTACACCGGCTGGAACAGGTTGCTGTCCAGGACAGTTCCGTTCCGACTGATCATGTACTTGAGGTTCAAAACAGCGCCGCCACCGGAGAAGCCTCTTCAAAGCTGTACCGGTTGTAGGTTGGTTTGGCCCCATACCCCAGGGCTGCCATAAATTTGGTCACTGACACATTGACCGAGGAGGAAAACATGGTGATGCCGCTGAAGCCGTTGAGGCGTCGTCGTTTAGGGGTCTGAGTGTGGGTAAACTCCGCCCGGTAGAAGGGAGAATCCGCCTCCAGCTCCTTCATGTGCTCCAGCACCCGGACCGTGTCCTCCCTTGCCGTTGGGGTAATTGGAGATGTCGGTGCCGCCGAAGTGGACGCCAAAGACCACCACGGAGGCGGCCAGCTCCAGGGCCATGACTCCCCAGCAGGGCTTGGGCAGTGAGGCGGTTCCGGTGCGTTTCTTTGCCGGTCAGAGGGATGATCTGAACCGTCGGTCCGTCCTCTTCTTCGATTATGACCTTTCTGGGGCGCTTCTGCGCCAGCAGGAGTCCGCCGTACAGGGCGCAGAAGCCCAGGTTATAAATCAGAAATACCGGATCTAACCGCTGGTCCGAGCAGGCGGCCAGCCCCAGGAAGACCACCATGGACAGCGCCACCTGCCACCGGGGCCGCTTCTTCAACTGATACCCCCGGTAGGCCATGACCAGTACCACAAAGGAGAACAGGAAGCTGAACCGGTAGGGGATCATGTTGGTGAAGTGGAATCCGTGCCAGATGTAATCCAGCTGCCGGAGAATGAAGCTGAGCATAAAGAACACCAGCATACCCAGGGTGCATAGCTTTTTCCCGCAGCCGCACCTCTTTGGAGGCAAAGAGCTGGATTAAAAGCAGCAAAGGCAGAATGCCGCAGTACAGGTTGGGTAGCCCTCTTTGAAGGTGGGCTCCAGGCCTCAGCGGTGTTTCCTGCCACCTTGCCCATGGCCTCAGAAGCCCCTCCAGGAAGCCTCGCTGGCAATGTTCAGGCTGAAGGTAGTGGGGGAATTCGTTGACGCTGGAGTTGGTGGTGCCCAAAGCCACATAAGCAGGCCACTCCAGGAAGGCGGTGAGGGCAATGGCCAACAGGGAAAAGAGGAGCATAGCCCCCAGGTCTCCCAGAAACCGGCGGAAGCCCTGACCATAGCAAATCTCATAGGCAAAGAAGCACAGGGCAACAAATATGCAGGTGAAAAAGCCGATGTAATAGTTGCTGGCTACGGAGAGAAACAGGGTGACAGTATACAGAAAAAACGCCTCGTCTGCAGGAAGGCTGATCATGCCCAGCATCACCATAGGAAGGGAGGGCGAAGGTGTCCAGCCACATCACGTTCCACTGATACCCCAGCGCCCAGGCGCACAGGGCATAGGAGCAGGCAAAGAGCACCGTGGACCAATCCCGCCTCTGGAAAATCCGGTCCAGAAAGATGGCAAAAACAGCCCCGCCAGGCCCAGCTTCACCGGTACCAGCATAGAGAAAAAGCCCAAAGCATCCCCTCCGGTACCAGCACAGACAGCAAATTCAGGGGGAGGCAAGATAGTAGGCAATGAGCCCCAGGTAGTCCACCCCCAGGCCCAGATTCCAGTTATAGACCAGCGAGCCACCGGACCGGAGCACCCGCCGGAACTCCACAAAGAAGGGATAGTACTGGTGATACATATCGGAATATAAAATGGAGGAGCTCCCAAAGGGAGAGAAGCGGCCCGCCAGCATCACCAGACTGTACCCCAAAAGGGCAGCAAAAGGCCAGAGCCAGGAATTTCCTCCCTGGCCGTTCAGATTGAATTTGTTCCATGAAACACCATCCTTTGCCAAAGGCTTGTCCCCATTATAGCACCAAACTCTGGGAAGAGAAATGAAAAATAATGAAATTTTCTGCCGCGCCCTGGAGCCATAAGCGCATTCATCGGATGGTCCCGCTCTGGTTCCAGATGAGGGCGCTGTATAGAAAGAGCACGTCTTGCTCCTGAAAGCACACATAGGATTCCAGCAAGTCGCTGGAGATGTATTGCAAATCAATCAGGGTACTTTTCCGGTAGCTGCCAGCGAGTAAGGGGGCCAGGCTGCTTCGAAGGAGTCCCGGAACACCACCAGCTCCCGGTCCGATAAGGCCGCCGGATTCTCCAGAACCTGAATGGGGGAGGCGCCGGAGAGGAAAAAATCATAGGGGTCTCGCCCCTGGGCCTTTTCCCAGTCGTACAGGGGATTTCCCCTCCAGATCCCGCGCCGTGCAGCTTGCCAGGGCGCTGCCGGTGCGGTAGCGGAGGCGGTCCGGCTCCAGAGGCAAACCGGATTGCCCAGTGTACGCCCCGGAAAACGACCGGCGTCCTGAGCTGTCAAGTCCCAGGAAAGGGGAACATCCATAGCGGAGGTCAAGGCCTCCACCACAGGCTGCAAAGCATCCTGCCGCCAGTGGGGGTCTGTACGGTAGTAGGAATCCCCGGTGAGGCAGGGGAACAGATCCACATAGGTCATGGGGAGAAGCGCTTCCAGCTGCTGGGTCAACCGGTGGTAATCCATGGTGGGGTACCAGCCGGCCAAATAAGCATTTTTATCAGGAACGATGCTGTAATAGCAGTGCACTTGGGTATCCTTCAGATATGTGTTTTGAATGTCCAGGATCACCTGGGCCAGGTGGGAGACGGAGGCTTCGTTTAAGGGATAATCCAGCTTGGCGGCGCTGCCTCCCCGGAGATAAATTCCGTTGTTTTCCCCTTGCAGGAGGACGTGGTAGACAAACTGGGCCTTTCCCTGGCGGAACAGGTCCCGGCAAGGAAACTGATCGGCTGCTGCCTGCTCTGCATCCTGCATCCAGCGGCCTGTGTACAGGCTTTGCCAGGTGAGCTGAGGCCACTGGGCCAACTGCCGCCGCTCCGTCTCCGAAACCGGCGTCCGGCCGGCTACCATGAAAATGCCTCCCACTACCAGGAGCAATCCCAGCAGAGCCAGGTAATATTTGCCGTTTCATATTGCGCCTCCTAGAACCGGAAATAGAGAAAGGGGTTAAAGGAACCGTTCACCAGATAGGCTGTGCAGAGCAGCAGCAAAAGCGCCAGAAGGAGGGGTTCTATCCATTGCAGACCCTTTGACCACCGCCGGTACAGCCGCCCAGGCAAGGGTGTAGCCCCCAAAGCGCCCAGAATCAGAAGGACGCCATGATTCCGCAGGGCATACAGGCTTTCCCTGGAGACAGTCGGGATGCTTCCTGCGCCCAGCATGGCGCGGAAGTCCTCCCAGCTCTGCTCCAGGCTGCCGCCCTGAAACAGAACAAAGCCCAGGAGCACAGACAGCAGAAGATAGATGTGGCTGAACCAGGGCATTTTGGCCAGGAAGGGCCCATACCACAGCTTTTCTCCCAGCAGCAGTATGGCGTAGAACAATCCCCATAGGAGAAAGTTCCACCCGGCCCCGTGCCACAGACCGGTAAGGCACCAGACCAACAGGATGTTCCCCCATCCAGCGCAGCTTCCCGGTCCGGTTTCCGCCTAAGGGAATGTAGACATAGTCCCGAAACCACGAGCCAAGGCTCTTGTGCCACCGCCGCCAGAACTCCGTAACGGATCGGGAGCAATAGGGATACCGGAAATTTTCCGGGAAGTGAAAAAGCCCAGAATCCGCCCCAGGCCAATGGCCATGTCGCTGTAGCCGGAAAAGTCGTAGTAGATTTGCAAAAGAAGCCCAGGGCGGAAAGCCAGGCAAAGAGCACGGTGGGATCGGCGCTGCTCCGGTAGCTCTGGCACAGAAGGCCCAGGTTGTTGGCCAGAATCACCTTTTTCCAAGCCCCACCAGGAAGCGGCAGGCCCCCTCGTAGGCCATTGCGGTGCTGTGCTTCCGTTCCTGCAGCTCCTGGGCCACATCCCGGTACCGGACGATGGGACCGGCGATGAGCTGGGGAAAGAGGGCAACATATAGGGCAAACGAAACCGGATTCCGCTGTACCTCCACATCACCCCGGTACAGGTCGATGGTGTAGCTGAGGATTTGAAAGGTATAGAAGCTGATTCCCACAGGAAGAGCCAGGCGCCACAGGGGCAGAGAGATCCCCAAGGCACCATTGATGGCAGAGAGGAAAAAATCTCCATACTTGAAGCAGCACAAAAGCCCCAAGCTGCCTGCCACAGATGTCAGAAGAAACAGACGCCCCAAAAGACGTCCCCGAAACCGGTGGATACCCAGACCGGCGGTAAATCCCAAGAGAATGTTGAGAAGAATCAGAATCAAATATCGGGGCTCGCCCCAGGCATAGAACAGCAGGCTGGCCAGGAGCAGCACGGGATTTTCCCCCTCCTTGGCGTGAGAAAATAGGCCAAGAGGGTACATGGCAGAAAGGCGTAAAGGAAAATCAGACTGGAAAATAGCATAGACTCTCCTGGCGGCGCCGCTAAAAAATGGGCTCTGAGGCGGCGCTGGACGGTTTACTTCTTCAAAATGACCTCCAAGTCGCCACCTACGGTTTTGGAATAGGCGGTCATCAGGTCGTCAGCCAGATTGGGAGCCAGATCGCTGCTGACCATAGCCAGCACTACCGTGTCTCCCCATACCCCGACCCGCACCTGATCCGCTTCCACGCAAATCCACTTTCTGGGGTCCACGCCGTCCAGCACACTTTGGGCAACATCTTTGGGATTCTTCCCTCAGCTACCCGCAGGGCGCACAGGAATAGGCCTGGGCGTTGATCATGGACTCGCTGAACACTGCCTCTTGTACCAGGCTGGCGTCTGTTAGGCCCAGGTAGGACTGGAGAGCAAAGGCGTCGCTTGTATCAATGGGGTTGGATCCCCAGGGCGAATTCTGGCTGTTGCGTGCAGTTACGGTATATGCCCTCCACCAGCTCGGTCATGGTCCCGGGATAAGCGCTTTGGGTGGCCTGCTGTCCACAGGCGGTCAGCCCCAGAAGCATACTCACAATGGCAATCCAGACAACGATTTTTTTCATAGGTTCCTCCTTATTTTTTTTTGTATGTAGTATGTCCGCTGCCCAGGAAACATTTGCAGCTCATTCTTAAAAGACGGAAAAAGAAGCGTCGGGTTGCGGCGCCGGAAAAATTCTACAAAATGAAGGGGAGATGGAAAAGCGGCACTCAGATTGCTCTGAATACCGCCTTGTTTTACTTTTGCGCCTGGGCCGCCTTCAGCGCCTGGGCCAGCTGGTCAGGACAGGAGGTGCCCCCTTGCTGCCGCAACGGATGCCGTCCACCCGGGCAATGACCTCTTCCACATCCATCCCCTCCACCAAAGAACCGATGCCCTTCAGGTTGCCGTTACAGCCCCAGGAATTGGACGTTTTCAGCTTGCCATCTTCGATCTCGAAGTGGATCTCCTGAGAACAGGTGCCTTTTGTCTTGTATGTGTACTGCATGGTATGTCTCTCCTTTTATCATTCTGTCAAATCCAACAGCTCTGCCCGGATGAACTTGGCCAGAAGCTCCGGCGACAGAAGCATCTGGTGTCCACGCTCTCCGCAGAGACTGCAATTTCTTCAAAGAGCAGGGCGGTTTCGTCCAGAAAAAGTGGGGTACTTCTTTTTCATTCCCACAGGGCTGCAGCCCCCCGGACGTAGCCGGTCAGGCCAAGAAGCTCCTTGACATGGACCAGCTCCACCTTTTTGTCTCCGGCGGCCCTGGCCGCTTTTTGAGTCCAGCTCGCAACATACGGAATGCAGAACACGGCAATGCCGGTCCGCTCTCCCCGGGCGACCAGGGTTTTGAATACCTGCTCTGGAGGCAGGCCGATGGATTCCGCCGCATGCAGGCCGCTCAAATCAGATTCGTCAAATGGATAAAAAGGCTTCCCGGTATGGGATGCGCCCTTGCTCCACCAGGCGAATGGCATTGGTTTTGCCCATCATTTCACCTTCGGTTCTATTATACGTCAAATTGCCGGTTCTGACAAGGGGGTATACGGCAAACCAGGGCAGCAGTTGCTTTTTGTACTGGCGGCGGCCACCTTCCCCCGGGGGAAGGCAGGGCGCTCCCACGCCGGCGATGGGAGGATGTACCTGGCAAATTCGCACTGCTCAGCATGCGGCGCGTCAAGAATGCCGCGCCCTATCCCTCAAAGCCCAGACATTTCCCGATCCGCAATGCTGCTTCATGGGCTTGCAGGAATGGTTCCAACTGGCACACTGTGAGCAGCTTCCGTCTACGCGGAAGCGAACGTTGTAGCCGCCGAAGCTGAGTCCGTAGATTCGCTCCGGATCGTGCTGATAGGAAGGGCGCGGATCGTGCGCCAGTACCCCCAAAAGGGCCTCCCGCTGGGACGCAGGAATTTGAGCCAATAGGGCAGGGGGGAAAGGACACCTCAGGAGAAAATCTCCCGCCTGCTCCGTGAAGCCGCCGGTAGCCTCCGGGTGGCAGTCTGCGTAGGGTACGTAGGGTTTGATATCAAACACAGGCGTCCCATCCATCAGATCGGCGCCAGATAACACCAACATGGGCCCCTGGGGTGTGTCCCATTGGTTTCGTCCAGTCGAACGCAGGACAAACCCATGGGATTGGGCCGGAAGGGGGAACGGGTGGCAAAGACCCCCATCCGCCGGTTCCCACCTAGCCTGGGAGGCCGCACAGTGGGCGACCACCCTCCCCTGTCGGTTGCCGGAGAAATTCCAGATCAGCCAAATATGAGAAAACCCTCCAGCCCCCGCAGCATGTCCGGATTTCGAAACGCCGGCTCAAAAACAAGAAAAAGCCCGCAGCTCCGGCACCAACCCCGCCTGCCGGGGAATGCCAAATTTTACTGGGGAAGTCACTGTGAACTTTGGCAATCCACGTTCATAGAAATTTCCATAGGGACACTCCTGTTTTCAGTCTCAGTCATTGTCAAACAGCTTGAGCGTAAAGGCTGCGTTTTCTTTGCTTATGCGCTGAAAGGTGTGCATTTGAAAACAGACTGATTTGTCGTAGACAAATCAGTCTGTTTCCCCTGGTCGGAGTGGCGGGATTCGAACCCGCGGCCTCTTGGACCCGAACCAAGCGCGATACCAAGCTTCGCCACACCCCGATAGCCCATTTATTATAATGAGGAAAGGCTTCCTGTCAAGCCTGAAAGTCGAGCCAAACCCGAATTTTTGTAAAAACATTGGCTATACCAATCTTAGTTCTCCGGGGTTGTGGGGGGAGTCCATTGGATGGGAGTGACGGACTCCACTGTGATGCAGAGTTTGTCCTGAACGGTGACGTTTTCCAGGTAGGAATAGGTGACAGAGATGGCCTCACCTACAGACAGACTGGTTGCGCCGGTGAGGGCGCGGTACTTGACCAAAATGATGGTTCCTGCGTCATAATGGAGATTGTCCTCCAGAACCTCCACAGTCAAAAGCCGCTCGTCTTTGCTGGTCACCCTTCCGGTCAGTGTGGCCATGCCGCCGGGCAGGTCCTGGGGCAGGCTGCAGGCGGTGAGTGTCAGCAGCATAGCCGTCAAAGTATGGTAGCGATCCATCTGCGTTTCAAAGGAACCCCTCCTGTCATGAGCATGAAGCTATCATATACAAACGCGCGCAAAAATCAACGGGAAATTCCGCGTTTTTTTCCATTCTGCCGAAAAGACTGCCGGTTTTCAGCCCTGCCAATGCTGTGACCTTTCAGAATTCCGTGGCTTTTCCCATATTTTGCGGATTGTGTATTTACTTTTTTTGGTGTTTCAGGTATAATTTCGTTGTCAGTTTGCGGCGATAGACGAATTTCGGAAGAGTGAGAGGAAGCAGAATGAATATAGCGGTGATTTGCGACGTTCTGGGGGAGGAAAACAACGGCACCACCATCGCGGCTATGAATCTAATCCGCACCCCTGCGGGCCAAGGGCCACCAGGTGCGGGTGGTAAGCCCGATGCCAACCGGGCGGGGGCCAGGGTACTATGTGGTTCCGACCCGGAATCTGGGAATTTTCAACAACTATGTGGCAAAAAACGGCGTCAGTCTTGCAAAGCCGGTCCGTTCTATTTTGGAAGCGGCTTTGGAGGGAGTGGATGTGGTGCATGTGATGGTCCCCTTTTCTCTGGGCCATGCTGCCGCGCTCATTTCCCGGGAAAAGGGGATTCCCCTGACAGCGGGCTTTCACTGCCAGGCGGAAAATTTCAGCAACCATATCTTCCTCATGAACGCCAAGCTGGTGAACCGGTGGATCTACCGGTTTTTCTACCGGCGGCTGTATCAATATTGCGCCTGTGTTCATTATCCCACCAGTTTATCTGCGACCTGTTTGAGCGTGAGACAAAGCCAACCATCACTATGTGATCTCCAACGGTGTCAACCGGGCGCTTTGTACGCCAGGATTGCCCACGGCCCAACGAGCTGGAGGGAAGTATGTGATTCTTTCCACCGGCCGCTATTCCCGGGAGAAGGCACAATGGGTGCTCATTGACGCTGTGGCCAGAGTCCCGTCACAGGGACCAAATTCAGCTGATTTTGGCGGGAGGGCCCCCAACAGGAGGCGCTCCAGCGCCGGGCAGCAAGCGAGGATTCTGCCGCCCATTTACGGCTTCTACAGCCGTCAGGATTTGATTCGAATCATCAATCTGGCGGACCTGTATGTGCACCCGGCGGAAATCGAGACAAGCCATCGCATGTCTGGAGGCCATTGCCTGCGGCAGGGGTACCGGTGATCTCTAACTCGCCCCGCAGCGCCACCCGGTACTGCTCTGTCGGAGCGGAATCTTTTCCGCTGCAACGATTCCGATGACCTGGCGGAACGAATCGACTACTGGCTGGAGCATCCCCAGGAGCAGAGGCCTGCAGCCGCGCCTACTCGGGCTATGCCCGTCAATTTGACTTTGACCGCTGCATGGACGCCATGGAAGGGATGCTTCTGGACGCGGTACAGGGTGCATGTCATGGCTAAACGGATCATTTATTATTCGGACCCTTTGCAGGATGATTTCGCAGACAACCACATCCACGAAAGCGGTTGACCGGCATTTTCCCTTTCTCCACCGTTCCAGACTGTGGGCTTTGTGGTCCTTTTGGTGTATTATGGCGTTTAAATTCCGTAGTTTTTGATTTCCAAGATTTACCTGGGCCTGAAGTTTGAAAATCACCCAGCTGCGGAAGGTCAGGGCCTCCGGCTACTTTCTCTGGCAACCACACCCGGGGCCTGGACGCGTTTTTTGCCTGCCATGGCGGCTTTTCCGAAGCGGACTATATTGTGGCAGGGCCTGACGCCGTCCATTCCGGGCCTGCAAATTTGGTGCAGCTTCTGGGATGCATCCCGGTTCCGTCTGATTGGGCGTTTCCAGCTTTTCTGGAGGCTCTGGAGCGGCGCTTTTACAGGGGCATGTATCGGCATTTTCCCGGAGGCCCATATTTGGCCCTTTTACACCGGTGTCCGTCCCTTCGTGGGTACTTCCTTCCGGTATCCTGTGAAGCTCCATGCTCCGGTGGTGGCCATGGCTGTCACCTACAGGAAGCGGCGGGGCCTGTTCTGCTGGGTCAAGCGCCCGCCCGGGATGACCGTCACCTTCAGTGCGCCCATGTACCCCCGACCCCTCTCAACGGCCCAAAGCAGCCCAGGAGGATCTGCGGCGGCGGACCTATGAATTCCTGTGCCAGGTCACCAGCCGGCCGGACAATGTGGAGTATATCCGCTACGAGCCAAAGGAGGCAGAATGAAGACCCTATACTTGATTGGCGGCACGATGGGCGTGGGTAAGACCTCCGCCTGCCGCGCTGCAGCAGCTTTTGCCCAATAGCGTCTTTTTAGACGGGGACTGGTGCTGGAACATCCATCCTTTTCAGGTGACGGAGGAGACCAAGGCCCTGGTTTTGGACAACATCTGCTACCTATTGAATCGCTTCCTTCGGTGCTCCCTGGTGGAGTCGGTCATTTTCTGCTGGGCGATGGATTTGCAAAGCACCTTGGACGAAATTCTGAGCCGGTTGGACACATCGGACTGCAGGGTGAAATCCATCAGCCTGGTCTGCCATCCGGAAGTGCTTTTGAAGCGGCTGCAGAAGGATGTAGACGAAGGATTGCGGGAGCCGGACATTTTGGAACGGGCGCCAGCGCGTCTGAGCCGGTATGGGGCGTTGGATACGGTCAAGCTGGACGTATTGGCAAGCACCCGCAGGAGGTGGCAATGCAAATCGCAGCACAGCAAACCGGCTGCGCCATGATGGGAGGGAGAGATTCACCATGAAAAAAGCTATCCAATTTATGTTTTGCTGGGGCACTCCTTCTGTCTCATGCCATGTGCGCTTTTGTTGCGGCAAACTATGTGAATATAACGTGGGAAATCCGATATGAAGGCTATAGTGGGCCGGCCTCCACAGCATGTTTCCTGGCAATTCCCTATGGTATTGCCATAGTAGCCTGCCTGGCCCTGGGATGTTATTTCCGAAGAAAAACGCCTAAGCACCTTCTGGCATTGCACAGGAGGGTTGAACACGCCTCAGACCATTGCATTCAAAACTGGCCAGGAATCCGGAAACGCCCGGATTCCTGGCCAGTTTACTATTGCGGACTCAGTCCGCCTGTGCGGTGTTCCCCGAAAGCTCCTTTGGCAGAACAGAAGAGACAGGGTTGTGGTAATGATCCAGCCTACGGGCCATGCACACCAAATACCAAGATAGCCTAAGTACCTGGAGAGAATGTTTGCCAAGGACACGCGCAGCACCAAATCTGTGAAGGTTGTGACCATAAATCGTTTCATAAGCCCCGATCCACGCAGAACCCCGTCCGCCACCAGCTTGACGGACATGATGAAGTAGAAGGGAACGACCACATAAAGGAACTGCATCCCGGACCGGAGGGCCGTCTCAGAAGGATCGTTGATGAAAAAGGTGATGAGCTGCCGCGTGGCCACCAGGTACACCAGGGCAATGGGAAGGCAGAGAAGCCACACCATTTTGACGCCTGCCCGGAAGCCCTCCCGAATCCGCCCCCCAGGCCTGCCCCCAGGTTCTGGGAGGTGTAGTTGGAGATGCCGTTGCCCAGGGTGGTGAAGGAGGTGATGACCATGTTGTTCAGCTTGATTGCAGCCGCATATCCCGCCGTGACGCCTACGCCGCAGCGGTTGATCACGCTTTGGATCATGATGTTGCCAATGGAGATGAAGCTCTGCTGCAGGATGCTGGGGACGGCGATGGCCGCAATGCTTCCCAATAGCTTGCCGGAAAAAATGGGAATTTTCCCTACAACCGGAATGCCGGCCAGACGCCGCGCTACGGCAGTGACGGCTAAAACGCAGCTCACGCCCTGGCACAGGAAGGTGGCCCATGCTACCCCTGCCACGCCCATATGGAATGCGGCTACAAAAGAGAATGTCCGCCAGGATGTTAGCAGTGGAAGAGACCGCCAGAAAGAGGGGTCTGGAATCACCCAGGGCGGAAAAAAAATCGTGGCGATGTTGTAAAACAGCAGAAAGGGCAGACCCCAAATGTAAATGTCCAGGTACAGCTTCGAATCGGATAAGATCTCCCGGGGCGTGTGAATCCGCTGCAGCAGCATGCCGCCGCTGGCAATGCCAAAGGCCATCAACACGGCGCACAGGACAGCGCTGGCAATCATGGCGGTTGACACAGCCGTTTTTCATGTCGCGGTAATTCTTCCCGCCAAAGAGCCGGATACCACCACGGAGCAGCCAATGTTGCACCCAAAGGCAAATGCCAGGAAGATGAGGGTGATCTCGTAGCTGTTCCCCACGGCGGCCAGCGCCTGTTCCCCAATGAACTTTCCCGCCACCCAGCTGTCCGCCAGGTTGTACAGCTGCTGAAATATGATGCTTCCGAACAGGGGAATGCAGAATCTCCACAGAACCTGCTCTGGCTTTCCCACGGTTAAATCCGTATTCATAGTCCATCCTCCTGGTCAAATCTGGTTCTGAGCCCTGGCGTCCCCGGGGAAGCCAGGGGCGCTCCCCTCAAAGCTGCACCAGTCCCGCGTCGCAGAGCTTTTGCAGGCTCATGAGAATGCCCAGCTTGGCATGGTTCCAGGTGAGTCCCCCCTGGAAGTAGACGGCGTAGGGGGGACGAATGGGGCCGTCAGCGGAGAGCTCAATGGAGGAACCCTGGACAAAGGCGCCGGCCGCCATGATGACCTGGCTGTCATAGCCCGGCATATCCCAGGGCATGGGGGTGGCGAAGCTGTCTACAGGGAGCTGCAGCCTGGATGCCCCGGCAGAAAGCCACCATGGCCTCCTTGCTGCCCAGCGTCACCGCCTGAATGATGTCGTGGCGGCTTTCCCCTGCGCCAGGGGATGCAGCGGTAGCCAAGGGGTTCGTAGAGGTTGGCTGCAAAGATAGCGCCTTTTTCTGCGCCAGCGACCACCGTAGGGGGCCAGGAAAAACCCTGGTACAGCTGGGGCATCAGCCCCAGATTGGCCCCACCTCCTGGCCCAGGCCAGGGGCGGAGAGGCGGTAGGCGCACCGGGAGACACAGGCCTTGGTGCCGCAGATGTAGCCGCCAATGGGACAGGCCGCCGCCGGGGTTTTTGATGAGGATCCCACCACCATATCCGCCCCCGGAGGGCCCCGGGTCTCCACAAATTCCCCATGTAGCAGTTGTCCACCATGCAGAGGATATCGGGCGAATGGACTTCACAAAGGCGATGAGCTGGCCGATTTGCTCTACAGAGAAGGTGGGGCGGGTGGCATAGCCCTTGGAGCGCTGAATGGTCACCAGCTTGGTCTTGGGGGTGATGGCCTTGCGGATGCTTTCGTAATCAAGCTCCCGTCAGGCAGCAGGTCCACCTGCCGGTAGGACACGCCGTACTCCTTCAGGGGCAGGGGCTCTCCCGGATGCCGATGACCTCCTCCAGGGTGTCGTAGGGTCCACCTGCAGGGACAGAAGCTCATCTCCAGGCAGGAGATTGGCGGAGAGGGCCACGGTGAGGGGCATGGGTACCGCAGGTGATTTGAGGCCGCACCAGGGCCGCCTCGGTGTGGAATACATCGGCATACACCCGCTCAGGTTGTCCCGCCCCACGTCGTCATACCCGTAGCCGGTGGTGGCGGCAAAGCAGGCGGCAGACACCGGTTGCGCTGCATGGCGTGCAGGACCTTCCCCTGGTTGTATTCCGCTACCTGATCGATGACCTCAAACCGCCTCCGAAGCCCTGCCAGAACCTCCTCCCGCGATGATAGACAGCAGGGGAGATCCCCAGTTCCTGGTACATTTCCAACAGTTCGTTCATGGCTACTTCCTCTTTGTAATGAATTGAAATTTCTCTGTTTCATTCCCTCCGGGGCATATCCAAATCATCAGCCTGCGCACTGGCGCGGAGCGCCCGCCTTCCCCAGGGCAGGCGCGAAGCGCCATGGGATCATCGCTTGCCAGACGGATCGGCCCCTACCTGCCAATTGATTCAATGTCGCCATTTCACGCCCTCGGGATTCAGAGCTTGTCTTGGCCAATATAGTATTCCAGCATTTTTCAAAACAGTGCGAATATAATCTGTGTTGGTCCGGTAGTAATACCGGTCACCCTGAATTTCCCTTCTCAACAGATGGGTAAAGGCCATGCTGTTTAAGTTACGGAAACCGTACCCAGATTCAGATCAAGATAATTGGTCAGTTCTTGCATGTACATGGGTCGATCTTGGAGCGCATGGATGATTTTTGGAGCGGACCTTGTCGCCCAAGAGGCGAAAAAGCTGCAAAATTCCACTTCAGAGAGTTCGTCCTTTTTGGGGGCTGGGATCAGGAAGGTTCCAGCCCCACACCCAGCAGCATGAACAGCTCGTTTGCGTTTCTGTGGATTTGCCCGTTCCCCCTGCAATCAAAGTAGCGCAAAGCAAACCAGGCGCGGGACAGAGGCGTTCCAGAAAAAGGTAGCGCCCCGGCTTTGTAAAAGAGCTTCCACCGTTGTGCTGGAGCAGCTGTTCCCAACTGTCAGCCAGGGGCATAGCGCGTGCTACATAGGGCTCCAGCAGCTTTGTCAGTTTTCTGCCACTGGACGAATCAGGGAACAAAGTGCGGAGATTTGATAAGAGAAGTCAGAAAAAGCTTTCCAGCAGGATGTCATAAAAGTCTTCAGAAAGCGACAGTTGCTTCAGCTCTTTGGATAACGAGGCCCCTCATCCAATGGAGCGATATCAAGGCGTAGGGCTGATCTGGCGGATGCTGTGGGCCCCCGGCGCATGCTCTCCACATGGGAGACCATGCGGCTGGTTTGCTGGTCCAGAATCCAGACATTCCAAATCAATAAAGGTGTAGAGCATGGAAAGGCCAGACAAGTGCTTCGATTGGGATCGCTACTGTAGTTGTACGGTGCAAAAAAACTTTTGTAGCAGACTGGCAGATGGGTCCAGGTCTCCACATGCTTTCTCAAAATTGTGCCACATCCTGAATAGGGATGCAATATGGCCCCGAGGCTGTCAACTGCGCTGGAGGAATTTGGTTGACGTATGCGTAAAGCAGCTCTGCCGTCTCATACAACATGCAGGGCTGACGAAGGAACCTGATTTCCAGAGGTATCACCTCCTGTTTTTGATTATTATACCAGAATTTTCCCGGGAATCAAGGAGTTGCGCCATCGAAAACAGGGCGCAGCATTTCCTTTTCCGTCCTGGCGCGGCAGCGCCTTGCCTTCCCCGGGGTTGCCGAGCTGGATACCTGTCGTCTATGCAGGTGGTGTCAATCTGGCCGCCCGGCGCAAGGTCGGGCGGCCAGAAGGGGATGGAATGTTTTCTTATTTCTCTGCGTAGCGCATCACCAGGACCACGCCTTGGGGCCCGGGTGGCAGTGGACAGGGGAGCCAGGGTGGTGGCGGTGGTGCCAACCACAATGGCCTGCTCCACAGCCCAGGCCATGGCCGTTTGAGCGTAGGGGGTGGATCTGCGCGGCGTCGGTGAAGCCATCCAGAGCCTGGCTGGAGGCCGGGGAGCCTGCCATGCGCCACAGGATGGCGGCGGCCATCTCCCGGGTGAGGGGAGCGTTGGGGGAGAAGGTGCTTTGGCTGGTTCCGTTGATGTATCCCTTCTCATAGGCCCACCGCACGGCCTCTTCATAGAAGCTGCCGGACCGGAGGTCGGTAAAGGGGGGTCCTGGCTGCTGTCCGGGCAGCCGGCCAGGCGGTGGAGGATGGTGACAACTGTGCCCGGGTCAGGGTCCCCTCAGGCTGGAACAGGTCCTCGGTCATACCATTCACCAGCCCTTTGTTCAGGGCTTCGTCAATGGCTTCGTGGTACCACTGGGCCTTCAGGTCCCGGAAGCGAAGGGAGGGGCAGTCATGGCCGGCCGAGCCGGTCACCTGACCGCCGGACAGGGCATAGGTGAAGGTGGCGGTGCTGACAGGCTGCTCTTGGGTGCCGATTTGGCTTCCCTGCTCCAGGGTGTTGCAGGCGACTTTGGTGACGCCGCTGGCATCCTCCCGGACCCGGAAGGTGACTTCTGCGGCAGAATTGCCGCTGAGACCAGGGATTCCGGCATAGGCCAGAGTCACCTGCCCGTCCGTCTCCCGGTTCACGCTGGACAAGCCGGCATAGGGGGTCACGGTGTCCAGAGTCAGGAGCGCAGGGTCATAGGTGAGATGCACCAGGCCGTTGGTGCTGTCCTGAGGGGCGGGGATTTGGATGGAGATGGTCTTCTTCTCATCCGCAGCAGCGGGCCGGGACTCCGCCTCAGAGAGGGCCTGGAGGGTTCCCCTGCAGGAGCTAGGTCCACAGAATGATCAGAAAGGGTCAGCTGTGTGCAAGGAACGTCCAACATCTCTGCTGTGTCCAGGCCTTCACACAGGCGCTGTGTCTGCTGTGCCTGCGTGCCGGTGGAGGAGGCACTGTAGATTGTGGCAGGCCACACCTGATCCCCAAAAGATTGCCCAGAGGTACCGCCGTCAGAACGGTGCTTTCCGGGGTTTGCCGGTACAGCAGATACAGCTCCGTGGTGTCGCCGGTGAAATAGGAGAGCACCAGGTATCCGGTCTCCCGGTCCTCCACCAGAGAGCAATACTGGAATTCGCCGTCCTGCAGGAAGGTCAGTTTCCCAGCAAGCTCGGTGGGGATCAGATCCAGAATGCCGCCGGCCCAACCCTCATCTGTTTCGTACATACCAAAGACCCAGAGATAGCCGGCATCATCCAGCAGGTAGAAGCATTCAGCATCGTAAGTTTTTCAATCGTTGTTCCATCCTCCTGGGGCTCTGGAACAACAAGCTCCTGATGACCGGCGGAGGCCACGGCAATAAATTTCTCGGCCCCAGTTACATAGATCAGGTATGTGAAGAAATCCCATCCGGTGTAGACCGTTTCGTTTTTCATCAGACTGCCGGGACTTCCCAGATAAGTCCCGTAAATGCCCACAGCCTCTCCGGGTCCAAAGTATTCGCAATATGCCAAATCCCAGGTGGGAAGGCCGGAGCGTGCCATACCGGAGGAGGCCAGGATTTCACCAGTCTCTTCATCGACCTGATGCATCGCATAGCTGTGCTTTGTCTCCTGGAGGTAGAGGCTGCCGCTGGATTTGTCGTAGGCGGCTGCGGCGGGGGTGATGGATACGGAAGCACCAGCCGTCCAGGTGTCGTCCCGATCCAGATCCCAGGTGAAGAGCTTGGAATTGCCATCGGCATCCCGAAGCGTGCCCCGGAGCTCCAGATTCACCGTATCCACGGTGACGGTGCAGGAGGCGGCGACACTGGGATCCAGAACGGAGGTTGCGGTAATGGTGCAGGTTCCCGCCCCATTTGCGGTCACAAGACCGGTTTCGTCCACCTGCGCAACGGCGGGATTGGAAGAGCTCCAGCGTACATTCCGGTCGGAGACTGTCCAGGAAGGACGGAGGCGGTGAGCTGCGCGGAGCCGTGGACCTTCATGTTCAAGCTTTGTGCGGACAACTCCAGGCTCTGAAGCTGGTCCACCGGCTGGTACCATTCTGCATCCACCTTGCGGTCCAAATCCCGGACAAACAAGGCGATGACTGGGTCATTAAACAGCTCAAATAGCGTGGTACAAGCAGCGGTAGCGGGGTCAACCTGGATCAGTGTGGACTTAATCCACCAACCGCCGTTTGGATTATCATATTGGATCCAGTATAAGGAGCCGTCATTGCAGCTCCACTCCAAAGTTTGTTGGTCTGCATTGACGCGGTATTCCATTACGTCGATGAGTTCCGGCTGGGACAGGGTGTCCAGAGTGAAGCGGTACAGGCCATTGTCATCACAGCTCAGGCTGTAGAAGGTTCCTGCTTCGTCACAGGCCAGCGTGCCGGTACGAATTCCGGGCATCCCCACTTTGGTGCATGCGCCGGTCAATTTATCAATGCGTACCAGTCCATCCGCCTCGGAAATGCCGTAGAGGAACCCGTCTTTTGCGTTGTATGCCAGGTCGGTCGGGGGTAACTTCCAAAGTACAGATATACTGAAGGCCTGTTTTCAGATCCTCGTTCTGGACATACAGCGCCCCGTCCGGTGTGACCATGAAGACTTTGCCGTCACATCGGCGGCAGCCTGCACATCGCCAACGGCGCTGGCCTGCTCTCCAAGATTGTAGGTCTCATAATCTGCGCTGGAATCCCGATTGAACAGCAGCCATTCCCCGCTCCAGAAAGCGCCGAATTCTGTTACTACTTCCTGGTTACCAAAGATTTCTCCACGGATACGTCATAGACTGCGGAGTTCGCTGCATAATCGTAAACCACAGCCCGCAGCTTCGTCCCGGTAAAGTTGCTTAAGTCAAATACTTGACTGACCGTCTCGCTGGGGGTTTGCTGATTCGGTGTGAAGATTCCGTAACTGGCGCCATTATCCGGGTTATAAAGGGACAGAATTGCCACAAACTGGTTGTCTTTGGCAGTGACAGTGAGCTGCCTGCTGACCGGGTCCACGCTGACGCCGGTCAGCTCCGGCGTCGTGTTGTCAATGGTCACCTGGGTTGTGAGGGTGGCGCCATCTCCCAGAGCCTCCCAGTCTGTCCGGCCGCTCTTTGCATCCACGTAATACTCCGTGGCCAGGGTCACCTGAACCTCTGCCACGGTCCCTTCGGGCAGGGGCTGGCCCTGGGCGTCTGTGCCGGACCAGGTGAGATTGACAGGCTGGGACACCCGCTGCCAGGCGCTGGCTGCACTGTAATAAAAGCCTGCCCCCATGGGAGCCCAACTCCCGCTGCTTGTAAATCTCTCCCGTTTCCACATTGCGGATCTGCATTTTGGCATTGGCAGCATTGCAGAATGGGGCTGACGAAGTACTGGCACAGGGCGTCTCCGTTTTGGTTATTCAGCGAAGCGCGTTCCGGCAGGTAATCTTCTCGATCCCACATGAGAGTTTCCGGATTACCACCCCAATTGTATTGGCTCCCGGAGCCTGCGGAGGTGCCGGTGATATAATTGCAGGTAATCCAGCCCATGTAGGGCCATCTCGTATCCAGTCTCGCGCTGTATTCAAGCCATGAACCAGCTTCAAACATGGAAGCGTCCGTCCAATTGCCATAGAAGGCCAGGACCGGAATTGAGTGGGACACTTGCTTCAATCCCTCGGCGGTGGCTTCGGGAACGGCAAACACGTAACCCTGGATATAAGCGCCATTTTCATAGCTTTCATCCAAAAGCTTTCTTCTGCGCCTCTGTCAGGGTCATGGTTACGGTGATACGAACCTCTCCACCGGCGGGGAGGGTAACCTCACCACGGTTCAAACGCTCCAGGAACAAGTAGGCATCGTAAGACGTAATGGCTTTGATCCCCGTCCAAATCGGCATAATCCGGATTGGAGATGTCCGTCCGTATCCCTAAGCCACATAGTCCAGCAGAGCCTGTGCGTCGTCTGCATCGATGCTGCCGTCGCCGTTAAAATCCATGTGGATCAGGCGGTTGTCGAGCTCTACGGCCTTACCATTGATGCCCAAGCCACATTGGCCTGCAAACCGGCAGTGTGCTGGCTGAGCAGCTGGGCTGTTTCATATGCTTCGCCTAGTTCGGCCCAATATTCATCGTTGGGCGTTTTATAACCTTCTTCAACTGCCTGGGTGAACAGCTCCGCAGATAACAGATAATTTTGGCTCTCTTTGGTGAGATTATTCAGGGTAAAGGAAACTTGATACGCACCGGTCCGGTCCGGATCGTCCCCCAACTCCGCCTTCACCTTGCCGTCAGGCTGACCGTCTACCAGTACATAGGAGCTGGCGGAGATGGCGCTGCCCACATTGGCCAGGCCTGCGCCCTGCTGGATCACTGGGTAGTAGCCTCCCTATCCTTCAGGCAGCTGCGCCGTGGACATGAGGAGGCTCTGGCTCAGCTGCCGCAGGGAGAGGTCTTCCTGACCCGCCAGTCCGGGTTTTCAGGTACTGGGCCACCAGAGCCGCCATACCGGCAATCTGGGGAGCGGCCATGGAGGTACCGGACATCGTCTCGTAGCCTCCCACCGGGGATCACGCCGTTGACGGAGTAGATGCTGCCGCCAGGAGCGGTGATCTCCGGCTTCAGCCCAGGGCTCAGGGAACGCCCCAGCTGGAGAAATCGCTCATGGTGTAGGGGTCGGTCGTAAATCACGGTGCTCACATTCTGGGCAACGGTTAGTTCACCGGTGTAGTGGATTTCCTCTGGTGACGATTTCGCCCCAATTGTCCACCTCGATGGTTTCGGGTGTGGAGCGTCGCCCCTGATCCCGCATCCACTGACCGTCGGACTGGGTGAGGGAGACACAGGGAGGCTCGTACCAGTACTCCGACAAATCCATGCTAAGGGCGCCGGGGACATTGTTGTAAATGAGCACGGCCACACGGGCGCCGGCTTCACCGCTTTTATTGGCTTTTTCCGAGAAATTGATGGTACCGCGGGCACAGACGGCCACCTTGCCGGTCAGGCGATTCCGGTCCAGTCGTCGCCAACCCCTTCGACCAGAACATATTCCAGGGGCTGCCCGGCCAGAGTTTCCAGGGGCTTATTGCGGGAGATCGTTTCTTCGTATAGAAGATAGCCTGTTCCTGGACGGTGAGATACCGGCCGGTGTAGCCCACGTTGTCAGCAGAGGCTACAGTCAGGGCGTTGGTGTAGGAGCCGGGGGAGCCCACCATATCCAGGCTCACAGCGTCGCTGTACAGATGGCCATTCCAAACGCCGTCAGCCCAGGAGCCGGCATTGCCCGCCGCAACGGAGACCACCACATCGGTCTCAGACAGCCGGTCCAGAAGGTCCTGGTAGACGGCATTTGTGGCGTAGCCGGGGCTGGTGGAGCCCAGGGACAGGTTCACCGCATCGCAGCCCAGCAGGATGGCATCTTCGATGGCCGCCATGTAGTCCGGAGTCATAGGCGCCGTTTTTACCGAAGACCTTCATGGTGAGCAGCTGGGCGTCAGGGGCCACACCCTGAACATGGACGGCGGTCAGAGCGTCGGTGTAACCGTCTTCCGAGGAATGTACCGGTTGGCCGTGGCGATGCCCGCCACATGGGTGCCGTGCTCTCCCCTGGTCGTCGTGGTCGGGGTGATGTCCAGATCATGATCCACGTAGTTGTAGCCAAAGGGGAGCTTCGTTCACGTACAGCCTCCTGAGCAGAGGCCGCCGTTCCGCTGATGTTCAGCTGGGCCAGCTTCCCCCGGATTTCGGCCTCATCCAGCAGATCGTAAGTACGGCCGCTGTTTTTTGCATCCTCCGCCAGGGCGTATGCAAAGGCGGCGGCGTCAAAGGACTGATGGTCCGTATCCGTGCCGGTGTCGATGACGGCAATCCGGGTCCCGCGCCGGTGAGCCCGGCAGCATAGGCGGCACTGCTACCGATCATCTCCGCGGAGGTGGATGTTGGGGTCCGCCGGTCCCTGGGAGTAGACCGCCGGTTCATACCGGCTCCTGCACCACGGTTTTCACCCCGGGCATGGCGTGAATTTCAACCTTGCCATAAGGGACGTTGGCGGAGATCAGATTGGCCGCCAGGGTCAGGTTCCACACCACGTCCAGGGGCTCGCCCCCGAGGACCTGATTGGAAATCCGCCGGGCCAGGGCCGCCTGATTGGCCTCCAGGGACCGACGGGTCTGCTGCATCTGGGGACTGACGGCCAGGGCGGCAGTGGACAGGCCGCTGGACGCTTCCATCTGCTCCAGGCCAGGGCGGTCCTCCAGGACGATGGAGACCCGAACCAAGTCGGTGGGTGCATAGGACGTCCTGGGGGATGTCCGCAGGCTCCCGCTCCAGGGGGCGTCTGCCTCTACCTGCCGGAAGGGGACGCGCTGCTCCTGGGCGGCCAAACCGTTGGCCCCAAGGACAGCACCATGTCAGCTGCCACCAGCAGGATGGACAGAATCCGGTTGAGACATTTGCGTTTCATGGTATTCCTCCGTTCTGATGTTTCAGTGCAGCAAGTCTGCCTTGCTGTTAGCAATAGAGTAACACACGTCTTGTTAAAAATGCAAGAAGTATTTTCCCTTTTGTTGAAAAACCGGTCAGGCCGGCGGCAGTTCCGCTCCCAATTGGCAAATCATGTCACAAACTGAAGGATAAACGCCAGACCTTACGTGTTTTTACTGGTGCGGCGGGTCGGATGAGGAACGGCGATATCTTGCTGGACGGCAAGGAAAAGCAATTCAGACGTAACAGGTTCTCTTTTTCAACGAAACTGTCTATCAATCAGTTCGGTTTTGCTGTTTCATCTGTTCCGGCTGCGCTGCGCCGGTTGGAATGGTAGAGTCACTTGCCAGTTTCGCTGCTGCCGTGGCAAAATATCCCCGGGAAGTTGCAACCTGCCAGTACAAATGGTACAATGGTCCCAAAACGGCCTTCCTGACGGATCAGATGGCCCTTGCAGAGGAGGAAGTGGTATGCCCCTCATATATCATGGCCCTGGATGCCGGGGACCACCAGCAACCGGTGCATTCTGTTTGACCGGGCGGGGCATGTATGCAGCATGGCCCAAAAGGAGTTCACCCAGTTTTTCCCCAAACCGGGCTGGGTGGAGCACGACGCCGAGGAGATTTGGTCAGTACAGTTGAGGTAGCCCAGCAGGCCATGCGGAACATCGGCGCGTCAGCCTCGGACATTGCCGCCATTGGCATCACCAACCAGCGGGAAACCACCGTGGTTTGGAACAAAAAACAGGCCGCCCCTGTCTGTCCGGCAATCGTCTGGCAGTGCCGCCGGACCGCCGGGTATTGGACAGCCTGAAGGAGCGGGGCCTGGTGGAGCCCATCCGGCGGAAGACCGGCCTGGTGCTGGACGCCTATTTTTCCGCCACAAAGCGCCGGAGGATTTCTGAGCAGACGCCGGCGCCCGGACACAGGCGGCGCGAGGGGAGCTGTGCTTTGGGACCGTGGAAACCTGGCTCATCTGGAAGCTCACCGGGCAGAGACTCCATGTGACGGATGCCTCCAACGCCTCCCGACCATGCTGTTCAACATCCACACCCCTGCAATGGGACCGGGAAATTCTGAGGAGCTGGGAATCCCCTATGCATGCTGCCGGAGGTCCGGTCCAGCAGCGAGGTGTACGGCATGACCGAGCCCGGCTTTGGTTTGGCGCGCCCATTCCCATCGCCGGTGCAGGGGACCAGCAGGCGGCTCTCTTCGGTCAGGCATGCTTCCAGCCAGGGAGGCCAAAAACACCTATGGCACCGGCTGCTTTCTCCTGATGAACACCGGGGACAGGCCTGTGGACCTCAGAACGGCCTGGTGACCACCATCGCCTGGGGCCTGGGTGGAAAGGTGCAGTATGCCCTGAGGGCTCCGTGTTTACGGCTGGTGCCGCCATCCAGTGGCTGCGGGACGAGCTGCACCTTCTGGACAGCGCGGCAGAATCGGAGAGTATCTGGCCCGCCAGGTGCCGGATACCAACGGTTGCTACGTGGTCCCCGCCTTTACCGGTCTGGGCGCGCTCACTGGGATTCCTACGCCCGGGGACCATCGTGGGCCTCACCCGGGGAGTGAACCGCAATCACATCATCCGGGCCACCCTGGACGCTCTGGCGTACCAGACGGTGGATGTGCTCCGGGCTATGCGGGCAGATTCCGGCATCGATTTGGCCGCCCTGAAGGTGGACGGCGGTGCATCGGCCAACAACTACCTGATGCAGACCCAGGCCGATCTCACCGGCGCGCCGGTGCTCCGGCCCCGGTGCGTGGAAACCACGGCCATGGGCGCATCCTACCTGGCCGGATTGGCGGTGGGGATTTGGAGTAGCCCCTGGAGGTGGCCCGAAATTGGTCGGTAGACCAACCTTCCAGCCGGAGCTGGAACCGGAGGAGCGGGACAGGCGGCTTACAGGCTGGCACAGGGCAGTGTCTTGCAGCCGGGGGCTGGGCAAGGGAGGAGGCATGAAAGAAATACAATACCGGCCCCTCGGGCCGGAGGAAATCACCCGGGATCTGTTCCGCAGCTTTGAGCGGCGGCAGGTGGTAGACTGGTGCTGGCGGCGGGAGAGGGCCAATGGGTCATCCGTCAGGACCCCTTTGTGGACCAGTGGAGCGAGGCGGACTATGCCTTCCTCGTGACCTGCCTGCAGCACACCCTTTCGGCGGGCGGAGTTGTGTTCGGCGCATTTTGTGAAGGAAATTTGAAGGGCTTTGCCTCTGTGGAGCACAATCCCTTGGGTTCCCGCGGGCAGTATCGGGACCTCACCTCCTTACACGTGTCCCAGGAGCCCGGGGAACGGATTGGGCCGCCGTCTATTTGGGCTGGCAGTGGCCTGGGCCAAGGGCCAGGGGCGGAGAAGCTGTATATATCCGGCCACTCCGCCGTCGAGACCCAGGCCTTTTATCAGGCCATGGGCTGCCGGGAGGCAGAGGAATGCAGCCAAGAGCACGTGTCCCAGGAGCCCTTCGACTGTCAGCTGGAATACGTGCTATCCATGTAAACAGAACACCGTTTAACCGCCATCTCTGGGGTTAAACGGTGTCCTTTTGTAGAGCGCTTGGATCCTGCACTGGCGCAGCAGCGGGAACGCGCAAGTCCGTACGTTTGGCCTGAGGCTAGGGGTTTGCCACCACATCCACGGCTTCCACATCGTAGTGGGCCAACACCGCCAATGCTTCCGGGCCAAACCGCTCGCCGGAAATGGCCACTGGAATGGCCGGGGGCAGGCGACGGTGGGAGCGCCGCAAATGCGCCCCAGAGCCTGGAAGGTGGGGATGGTCTCCTGGGGGGAGAACAGCGCCTCCCGGGGTGTCATCGCCTGGATGCATGAGGCTCCAGGGGCACCGGGGCGCCGGGAGAGCAGGGCCATCCGGGGCTTTGCCCAGGGCTTGGATGACCCGTTCCAAGTCCCGGGAATGGTTTTCCGCGTGACCATCAGCACCACCTCGTCCCGGCTGGAACATTCACACTCCACCTGATGCTGCCGCAGAAGCCCGGCGATCTCCTTGCCAGAGAGCCGGACCGGGCAGTGTGCAGGGTCAGCCGGAGAGGGTCCGTCTCGGGACGTGCCAGCCCAAGCCGTGAAGCCGGAGGCGGAATGCCTGAGCTGATCCTGAGCCTGATGCAGCCGCTCCCCGGTAGCTGCCCGCCAGATATCCGTTGCACAGGTCCAGAGAGGCCAGGGTGAGGTAAGAGGGGCTGGTGGAACCAAACATGGCCATGGCCTGCTTGGCCCGGGAGGCCATGGCTGGGGGCGCCCTGGCGCGAAATATGAAGATAGGCCCCGCCGGTCAGTACCGGCAGGGTTTTGTGGGCAGAGTCACAGCAGAGATCCGCCCCCCAAATCCATGGGATGGCATGGCTTCGGCAGGAAGTGCAAATAGGCCCCGTGGGCATTGTCCACCAACAGAAGGGTCCCGTGCCGGTGGCACACCTGGGCCAGCTCTTCTATGGGCTGCATCAGCCCCAGATAGTCAGGGCTGGTGACGTACACCGCTGCCGGGGGCCGGGGCAGGGAAGAGGGGCCTGGTCCAGCTCCTCCCCGGTCACGGGGCAGGAGCAAAGGCTCCCACCCGCCTGGGGCCAGAGCCACCGGACCGGCAAATCTAACAGGGCGGCGGCGTAGACAAAGCCCGGTGGACGTTCCGGGCCGCCAGGATCAGCCGGTCCGTCCCGGCAGGGCGGCAGGTGAGGGCCAAACACAGCATGGCGCGGATGCACTGGCTGGAGCCCTCGGTGGAGTACAGAGTCCGGGCGGCGCCGAATAGAGAAGCAGCATGCTCCTCACTCTCCCGGAGGATGCCCTCCGCCTCAAACAGCGCGTCCGCTCCCTGCACCTCCGTGATGTCCAGGGCCTCGCAGCCCAGAAAGGGCTGCCCCTTATGCCCGGGCATGTGAAGGCGGCTCACGCCGCTTCCGGCGTAGGCCCGGACGAAGTCCGCCACAGGGGTGTTCACAGCTGCTCCTCCAGGGCCTGGGCGACCTTCATCATAATGGCGCATTCAATCCGCTTCCGGAACAGCTGACAGCCCGGCTCATACACGCCCCGGATGGAGCCGGTGGCGTGGTAGGCGTTGGCGGCACAGCCGCCGGAGCAGTACAGCTGGGCCCAGCACTGGGCGCACCCGGCCTGGCGTAGGGCGTTGCAGCTGCGGAATTCCTCCCGCAGGGCGTGGTTGGTCACGCCGTCCCAGATGTTGCCCAGGCAGTAGGCCTCTTCCCCCCCACAAACTGGTGGCAGGGATAAAGGTCGCCCCAGGGGGTTACCGCCATATATTCTGTTCCCGAACCGCAGCCCGATATTCTTTTGTAGATACAGGGGCCGCCGGCAAGATCCAGCATGTAATGATAGAAGGTAAAGCCCCGGCCCTCCCGGTCCCGGCGGAGCATCTCTTTGGCCAGAATCTCATACTGCTCCTTCACCACCTCCAGGTCCTCCGGGGTGAGGGCAGCAGGGTCGTCAGGGGCGCAGACTACAGGCTCCATGCTCAGCTCCTGAAAGCCCAGGTCCGCCATGTGAAAACACGTCCTTGGTAAAGTCCGGTTTGCATGGGTGAAGGTCCCCGCATGTAGTAGCTCTTGTCTCCCCGGGCTTCCACCAGCTTCTGGAACTTGGGGGACGATCCGGTCATAGCTTCCCGGCCGGCGTAATCCACCCGCAGCCGGTCATGGATTTCTTTCCGTCCGTCCAGGCTCAGGACCACGTTATCCATTTCCCGGTTGGCAAAGTCGATGACGTCCTCGTCGATGAGCATCCCGTTGGTGGTGAGGGTGAAGCGGAAATGCTTGCCATGGGGCTCCTCCTGGGTGCGGGCGTAGGCCACCAGATCCTTCACCACCTGCCAATTCATGAGAGGCTCTCCACCAAAGAAGTCCACCTCCAGGTTCCGCCGGGAGCCGGAGTTGGCAATGAGGAAATCCAGAGCCTGCTTCCCTACCTCAAAGGACATGAGGGCACGATCTCCATGGTATTTCCCTGACTGGCGAAGCAATAGGAGCAGTTCAGGCTGCAGGTGGGCCACATGGGAGGCACAGGGCCTTCACCACGTTGCCGGAGCGCTGCTTCAGCTCCCCGGCCATGGGGGCAAAGTGGTCGGGGGAGAACAGCTTTCCTGCCTGTTTCAGCCCCTCAATGTCCTCCAGACACTGCCGGAGGTCGTCCTCCGTCACATCGGTCTGGCCGGCGTATTGTTCCAGGAGTTGATCCAGGATTTCCTGGGTGGAGTGGGTTTCATATAGAGAAATGGCGTCATAAGCCACCGGGTCCACGGCGTGGACCGAGCCGGAGCAGGTGTCCAGCACGATGTTGAAGCCATTGAGTTGATATTGATGTACCAAAATGGCACCCTCCTTGCAAGTAAAAGAGGCCTGCTGCAAAACAGCCAGGCCCAGCCTGACCCCACAGAACTGCATGAAGCTCTGGTCTTCTATGCAATCTTCTGTAGGGAACGGTCATGACCGTTTCCGCTTTGCAGCAAGCCCCGTCCATTTTGCCCAATGGGTAGGCTTCCACATAAATGGAAGAAAACCGGCTCGTTACCGGTCAGCCTTCTTTGCGTTCTCGCACTGCTGGTTGGCAACGCCGCAGCTGGTCTTGCAAGCAGACTGGCAGGAGGTCTGGCACTCCCCACAGCCGCCATTCTTAGCGCTGGCACACAGGTCCCGGGTCTCAATGGTCTTGATTCTTTCCATAATACGGTTCTCCAATCTGGTTGAAATGGATTTCTGCCACATAGGGCTCGAAAAAGTAATGCAAATATACCACATATGGGGGTAAAGTCAAGGGTAGCGTTCGCATATGGAATAAGTTCATTACTCTTGACAAATAATCATATTTATGCTATACTCCTCATGAGTGGAGGCAATCAATAGCATAGAAGATTGCGATACACTTGATAGGTGGGCAGATGGCGCTGATTGGGGCTGGAGGTGAGAGCATGAAGTTATGATTTTCAACATAGGTGAAAGGTGACCCCAAAAAAGATTTGGATTGGAGGTGAAAATATGAAATTATCGCTAGGTATGATTAAAGCGCAAGAAGAAGCGGAAGTCAACGAAGATAAGTGCAACCACAGCTACAATGAAAATGTTGTTAATTGATAAAATATAATTATAAATTTATAATTTGCGCCACTGTCTATCTACCAGTCCGGGACAGTTATTGATCGGTCATTAGGGGGTATAGCATCATGCTCTGCTTTTCCAAAAAGGGAATCACATATTTGAAAAATATAATGATAAGTATTTTGTAATTTTAAATGCTAAATATAATTCATTATTTATGTTTGAGAAAGACGTGTCAGTTGTCTGGAGCTATATAGGTGAAAATACTACATTTGAGAATTTACTGAGGGTCTTAAAAAGATGGCTATTGCATAGATGAGTCTGAGCGCTGCATTCCTTATTGAGAATCTTGCAAGATGGTGCGATTGAATGTGAGCAGATTGCTATAGATGACAAGTTTATTTCTGAAAACAATCAGATAGATTATTACATAGATTCGTGCGCGAATAGATCGATACCAACAGTAATACATATAGAAATTACTAATATATGCAATTTAAAATGTATGCATTGTTTTCATGACGAAAAGGAAGTACGATTCCGGTTGAAAACTTAGTAACTATGTTTGAGGAGCTAAGAAACTCTTCTTTTGTCCGCGCCGTAATAACTGGCGGAGAGCCGCTTTTACATTCGAACTGGAGAGATATAGTAGCTGCGGCAAGGCGGAATGGCTTTATTGTGTACCTATTTTCAAATATATTTATGCTAAATGATAATGATATAGAATTTATAAAAAGGAAAATATATCATTAGTAAGAACATCTCTGTATAGTTGTCTGCCCGCGACACATGACACAATAACCCAGGTAAAAGGGTCGTTTGATGCTACATATAAAAACATACTTAAATTAAAAAATAAAAAGGTGCCAATTTCGGTTTCTTGTAGCATAATTAATGAAAATTTTGGTGATATTATTGCTTTTGATAATTTAATGAAAGAGGTAGGTATAAAAATATCATACTCATGGCGTATAATACGTTCTATAAAAGGAACAAAAAGATATCAATAAAATAATGATTGATAATAATAAGTTTAAAATTTATATGAAAGGGGGCTTGTTCAAACACCCAAAAAATCAAATGTAGGCCCGAAGCTACAGGATTGCAATAGGAAGCGATGGGAGTATTTACGGTGCGATACATTGAGGGTGCCGATTGGGAATATTAAAACTACGGGTGTACTTTCGTCAATTGAGGGAGAAAGTCTAAAAAAATTAAGAGATATTGTTTCAAGATATAATCCAGAAGATTGCAAGACCTGTGTTTTTCAAGAAAATGTACGAGATGTCCTGGGCTAGTTTGGACAGAACTTGAGCAAACCAAATATTCACGATAAACTTCAATGCGCGTACATGCAAATAGCTTGTGTATAAATGATAAGTTATGAAAGAAATAATATTTAGCCATAATTTTATATTAAAAGAAAAACTGGCACAGTATATTATTGGCTTAATCTTAATTATTTCTGGAGAAATTTTGCACTCCTGCATGGTTACGTATATGCCAGCATTTGCTATAAGCATATTAACTGACAATGGAGAATTTTCTGCAATTGTTATATATATATTAATTTCTAATATTATAATTATTATAGCAAATAGAATTGAGAAAAAAAGCCAATAAAATTGTAAACAATAACCGAATAATAAGATCCAAGAATACTATAAAATTATTTGTAAAACAAATTATGAAAATATTGATAGATATAAGTTTAAAGCTAAATATGAAGCAGGTCAAGAGTCCTTTTTATGACGGTTTCCATAGTGGCTTTCACAACATGATTCTGGATTCTCGAAAGCTCCTTCTTGGGATAACAGGGTTGGTTGTTTACTGCACTTTGGAGGCAAGAGTAGATTTTCGGATTGCATTGCTGCAGGTGGCGTTATCTTCGGTATCTTTGTGGTTAAATACGTTACAGAAAAAAGTGGATATCAGACAACCAAGTGGAGTGGCAAGGCTTGGAGGTGAAAATAAAGAATATAAACAGGGATGTAATAGATATTAAAAATGCAAAAGACATAAGAATATACAGTGCAAAGTCTTGGATACTGCAAAAGTGGGATGAGTTAACAAAGTCTCGTGTTAAGTGGCATAGGAAGGAACTAAGCTTATTTCTTTTTTGGTGAAGGCTACAGGCCGCCTCTTATTAGCAGTGAAATATTTGGCTGTATACTTGTTGGTATTGAGGCAGGTAGAAAACGGAATGGCTGTAGATGACTTTGTGTTTTCAATCGGGCTGGCGTTTGGAATCAACAATTGGATTGAGGAGATCTTTCATAACATCCAATATTTGCAAATAAACAGTATCCATGTTCGGAACACACGGGAAGTTCTGAGGATTGCTCTGGCCAGGGAGAGGAATCTCCGTCAGCACCGGTTTTTGAAAATGTTGCGCCTGAGATTTGTATGGAAGATGTTTCTTTACGTTTCCCGAGGCGGAGAAGCCAATTTTTGAGCATTTTAAC
>VOFB01004667.1_pt1 | contig 31557 bp, 58 predicted proteins | sample 5384141 | NCBI WGS metagenome assembly VOFB01 (sample SAMN12384721, study PRJNA508395) | human gut metagenome | isolation source: healthy gut A | host: Homo sapiens | reverse complement strand
TTGTTCTTTTGTCCCAGCAAAACTAGATGACACGATAGAGACCGGACTTAGATTTAAGATGAACTGGATGCAAACAATGCAGAGATGAAAAATGCCTCACAACAGAACACATTGTTATCTCAAATCCAGAGAGCAAGTCCGAAGCGCTGATGCAGGAGATTATATCCAGGGGAGCCTTCTCTGAAACATTGAATTTTGGCTTATGAAAGAAAAAAGCTTTTTCTGATAATAAGAGAAACTAGCAGATGCCTCATTGGTGGGTGAACGTACAATACAGAGATTAAATGAGGAAGAATATCCCACAACAATTCAAACGGTTTTTGGGATTGTGTTACAGATTACAGCTTTCAGTGCCTGAAGCAAGAAATGTTAGTCGGGAAAACCGATTTCAATATAAAAGCCAACTAATCCACAAAAATAATGCTTATAGATGCGTATTAAGCTCATGTGCCGAGAATAGCATATATGAGGTTAATGAGATGTTAGAATCTTATTGGATTTGAGCCATAGTAGTTCAAAAAATAGGATAATAATTTATTAAATGCAATACGATTGGATAGATTTTACACAGAGTTTGCTACTAAACTTCTTCCTTTTAAAACTGATGAAAGACCCTTATTCAGAAAAATATGCGGTGTATGACGCAGCTGGAATTAGTGTTCCGAAACTTGAAAGTGGCGATGAGATTATTGACATCGATCCGTTTACTATCTTTGAATTTTCAATAAAGGGAATCACAAATGCTAATAGAATCGCTATCCTTGAAGTAATCGCATCAGTGTTTAGAATTTCTGCAACGGTGCCGAGCAATTTGATGGAATTCAGTTCTCAATAATCTGAAAGCGACATTCTATGGATTTAAGGATGGTAGAAAAAGCAGATGATATAGATAATCTGTGGAGTTTGTTTGAAACTGCTCTTGTGCTTGCCGATAATGACACAGCAGATAATCGACGGGAATTTTCTGAAGTTTATGATAAGGTACATGATCAGCTCTGCATTCGCTGGAATATTACGATGGGTCTGTATTGGATTCGTCCTTATGCATTTATCAATCTGGATTCCAGAAATCGCTGGTTTATAGCTGATACCAAGAATATGCCTGGCGAGGTTGTGGTCGCTGCTGGGAAAAAACCTTTAAGAAAGTGCCATATGCTGCAGACTATCTTGGGATAAAAGATTTGTGAAGAAAGTTTTGGATACGGGTGAATATGAGTACAAGAGCTTCCCGGATTTATCCTATACAGCATGGGTTGTCTCTGAGAAAGGTGAATCAGGAAAATCAGTTGAAAAAGGAAAAAAGACATCAAAGCAGAATTTCTCAAATGGTTCATGCCATTATTACAGGCACTACGTGATCTGGGAGGATCTGCAACACCGGTAGAAGCAGAAAAAATTATAGAAAATGAGCACTTGTCGGATGAGGTAGTAAACGAAACCAGAGGCAAAACGAAGGTTAACAAATTTGAAAATGAAGTTGCTTTTGCCAAAACTATCTCGTTGGAGCGGGATATATTGATAAAAGCGTAAGAGGTGTGTGGACACTTACTGAAGCAGGCAAGTCAGTGGAATTAACAGCGGAGATGGCATCGGATATTTTTCAAAAAAAGGTGTCTCTGATGCAAAGAGTAAGAAAATGAATGATAGCGATGCTCTTGCAGACAATGATGTCGATACTGTTCGTTATTGGCTCTATGCTCCGGGACAGGGTGCTGATAAATGGGAAGAGTGCTATAGGAATGGCTATATGCTGCTGGGCTGGGGAGAAATTGGAGATCTTGGAGTATTCAGCTCTAAAGATGAAATGAAACAGCAGATGAAACAGGAATATGGCGATAGCAGCTCTTATAAGAATTCAGCTCATGCCACATGGCAGTTCGTCTATGATATAAAGATTGGTGATGTTGTATTTGTGAGGAAAGGAAACAATGGAATTCTTGGTAAAGGAATCGTTGAGTCTGACTACGAATACGATGCTGATCGTGCAGACGAGTATTCAAATATCAGAAAAGTTAACTGGACTAATAAGGGTAATTGGACAATTAATCATCAGGCACCACAGAAAACATTGACTGATATTACTCCATATAGTGACTTTGTGCAGGAAATCAAAGACTTATTTGAAGACGATGATATGGTTGACGACGAGCAGGAAGTTACCTATCCAGAGTACACAGCGGAAAATTTCCTTGATGATGTCCATATGTCTGAAGAAGACTATTCCAGATTGGTTGGCCTGCTTAGAAACAAGAAAAACATTATTTTGCAGGGAGCTCCAGGCGTGGGAAAAACTTATGCTGCTAAGCGCCTAGCATATTCCATGATGGGTGTAAAAGATGTAGAGCGTGTGATGATGGTGCAGTTCCATCAGAGCTATTCCTATGAAGACTTTATTATGGGTTTCCGCCCATCTGCTACAGGATTTGAACTGAAGAAGGGAGCATTCTATAACTTCTGTAAGAAGGCCGAGATAGACAGTGATAACGAGTATTTCTTTATCATAGATGAAATCAATCGCGGTAATCTGAGTAAGATCTTCGGTGAGCTGTTTATGCTGATTGAAAACGATAAACGCGGAAATGCGCTGCAGCTTCTGTATTCCGATGAGAAATTTGCGGTTCCGAAAAATGTCTATATCATTGGTATGATGAATACTGCAGACAGAAGCCTTGCTATGTTGGATTATGCACTTCGCAGAAGATTTGCTTTCTTTGATATCAAGCCAGGGTTTGAGACTCCGGGTTTCAGAGAGTATCGCATGGCATTAGACAATGAGAAGTTTAACAAGCTGATTAGTTGCGTAGAGAATTTGAATGGTGTGATTGCTTCTGATGAATCTTTGGGTGAGGGATTCTGCATTGGGCACAGTTACTTCTGTAATTTACAGCCTGACTCAATCGACGATGATTGGCTTTATGGTGTTGTTGAGTATGAGCTGATACCGCTGTTGAAAGAATACTGGTTTGATGAACCTATGAAGGTAAAAGATTGGAGCGAAAATCTAAGGAGTGCGATTAAGTGATACCGATACAAAACATCTACTATATGCTGTCCTATGCATTTCAGGTATTGAATGAGCAAGGCTATAAGAATATAGCCACAGAACAATTTCATAATACTGGCGAGCTGATGGCGGCTATCTTAGAAAAAGGTATCGCGATTCAGCTAAAGCGAGGACTTGGTAAAGAATATATTCCGCAGACGGAGGCGCTTTCTTCTCTGCGAGGAAAGATTGATATTGCAGAGTCCATCAAGACACAATCAATGTTACGGAAACAGCTAATCTGTACATATGATGAGTTTTCGGTTAACAGTACCATGAATCGGATCATCAAATCTACAATTGCGCTTCTTCTGCGCTCAAATATATCGAAGCAGCGAAAGAAAAATCTCAGAAAGCTAATGCTGTATTTCAGTGAGGTGGATTTTATTGATTTGCACACGGTAAATTGGAATGTTCAGTACAATCGAAACAATCAGACATATCGTATGCTGATCTCGTATGTTATCTGGTAGTGAAAGGCCTGCTTGCAGACTCAGTCAGATGGAAGTACTCAACTGATGGATTTTCTGGACGAGCAGCGTATGTGCCGATTGTATGAGAAGTTTATTCTGGAATACTACAGGAAAGAGTATAAAAACCAGATTACTGCGAATGCATCACAGATTCCGTGGCAACTGGACAATGAAGAAAATACCATGCTACCGGTGATGCAGAGTGATATTATGCTTCAGCATGATAATAGAGTGCTAATCATTGATGCAAAATATTATGAGCATAGTACACAGGTACAGTTTGATAAACATACGCTTCATTCAGGCAATCTCTATCAGATCTTCACTTATGTGAAAAACAAGGAATATAACTGAGAGAGAAAGACCACACGGTTTCGGGAATGCTTTTGTATGCCAAGACAGATGAAGAGATATATCCGAATAATGTGTATCAAATGAGTGGAAACCAGATTACTGTCAGGACTCTGGATTTGAATTTACCATTTGATGAAATAGCAGGGCAGCTAAATACAATAGCAAAACGCATTTCGATTTATAAAGGAGGCCTCTTATTGAAAAAGAAAAAAGATGAGGTAACCATCCGCTCCAGTGCAGCGGAATATTTGACCTATGTTGCCTCTGTCGGTGGTCAGCAGGATAGCATAGAGATGCGCTATGAGGAGGAGAATATATGGCTGACACAGAGGATGATGAGCACATTGTATGATGTGGGTACGAACACCATAAATTATCATGTAAAGAAAATATTCAGTGATAGCGAACTACAGGAGGATTCAGTTATTCGAAAATTTCGAATAACTGCCGCCATTTGGAAAAAACTACAGCACAAATCACTATTCCTTGGAGATGATTATTGCAGTAGGCTTTAAGGTCAATTCAGAGCGTGCGGTGCAGTTCCGTAAATGGGTCAATCAAATTGCAAAGCTACGCAACAGTTCAGAATAAAAATGCATTACGCAGTTCATGGTCATACGGCAGCTGAACTGATTGTAGAAAGAGCCAACCATACAAGAGAGCATATGGGATTAACTACCTGGGCAGACGCTCCTGAAGGCAAAAATTAAGAAAAGTGATGTTACGGTTGCTAAAATTATTTGAGTCAGGATGAAATGAAACAGCTGAATCATTACGGTGAGGTTTTTCTTGTGTGCAGTAGAAACGCTATAGTATAATAAAATCAGTTTTTTGCATATGTGTAAAAGCTATGATAAGGAAATCGGCAAACCAGATGAAAGTTTGGGACGCAAAGCTACAGGGCATGTAAAATGGTAGCCAGTTGCATGAAATGACGTGCACTGTCTGTTGTTTTTTAATGAATAGGAAGTTTGAAGCTTTTTTACGGATGTTATTTCATAGACGCAATTATAATGATTTTATTGGTGAAAGAGGGAAAATATGAAAATCAAAAAAAGCACAAGTGTATGTCTTATTTGGCATGTAGTAGCAACAGGACTTATAGGATGCGGGAAAACAGATGAAACATCAGAGAAACACGAAGCAGTTACCTTTATGGCTCCTTATATGGATGTTGACAGCTTTATAGAAGAAGTGCATAAAACCTATCCGGAGATTGAACTGGAAGTTGTTCCGTACAGCGGAGCAAACACAACAACCTGTCTGCAGAATATGTTAGATGAAAATGATCTGCCGGATATCTGCACACAAACTTTTTATGATCCGGAACTGCAGGATCTCAGTGACAGGATGCTGGATCTTTCGGGATATGCTTTCACAGATAATTATGTAGAATCACGTCTGAAAGAGGTATCCGATGATGGGGCCATCTATATGCTTCCGTCTGCATATAACTGTTTTGGCAATCACCTATAATAAAACACTTATTGAGAAAAACATGGCTGGACACAGTCTTTTACAGGAACTTGAAGAAGAACTTGCAGACAAAAGCAAAAGAAGCAGGGTTCAGTTATGCCTGCCTCAGATTCAGTACCCTGGTTCCGGTTTCAGTATGTATGTAATATTGCAGATGCCGGATTTTTAAGTACCATGTCTGGAAGACAGTGGCAGAAAGATTATCTGTCAGGGAAGGCAAATGTCAGTGATACAAAAGGCATGATGGAAAGTATGGAATATATCCAAAAATGGAAAGACCTTGGGATGCTTGACTGCAGCAATAGTGATCCGATTGCAGATGAGTGGCAAAAAGAGAAGCTTTTATAAAAGGAAACTCGCTGTTTCTATTGGGATCCACAGAATGGCATTACAAACGCAGAAGATACAACAGACAAATTTGGTCTGATGCCATACCTGTCTGAAGACGGAAGCAGGAATGTGTTTATTTTAAATGTAAACCGTTTTTATGGATTGAGTAAAAAGCTGGAGAATAATCCTGAAAAAACTGGAAGATGCATTAAAAGTCATGAAGGTGCTGTCTACGGTAGAAGGAACCAGCGCCCTGTATCCGGATAGCACATTAAAAGCAGGATTACTTCCTTTCAAAGATGCAAAGGCGGATGAAACCTTTATGGTGATATTTCAGATATGATCAATGCAGGGAATACGACACCGTTTATTTATTCCGGATGGGAAAATACACTTGCCAATACCGGAACAAAAATGCTGGAATTATGCAGGATAAGGCAACCATAAAAGATGTGGCAGACCAGCTTGAAGATGACCAGGGAAAGCGTGGTAAATAACCAACCGGAAGTGATTACCACAACAACGGAAGTCATTTCACAGGAGAATTGCGCAAAGCTGGTAGGCAGATGTTTTGCCGAGGCAACAGACAGTGATCTGGCACTTGTTTCCCTTGGGTACATGGATCAGTGGCAACGGCATTGAATCAGAACAATGACTGTCGTAAGCACGAAGATGTATGCAAAGATATTACAGATTATGATGTCTGTATCATTCTTCCGACTGGCTGGTCACGGACGATTCAGACAATCAGACTAACAGGAAAACAGATTCAGGATTTACATAAAGAAGGTTATGATGCGGTCGGTACAGGAAACAATTACCCTTATGTGTTGGTAAGTCCGGAAAATGGAAACTGGAAGATGATAAGACTTATCAGGTGGCGATTTCAGGAATCAGTGAAAAACTGGCATCAGAAACAGAAGTGACAGACAGTGGTATTGTAGGCTTAGATGCGGCAAAAGAATTTTTGGGCAATTTAAGACTTTTAAGCGAAGCAGACGCTGAATGGAAATAAGCGGAGGGAAGGAGGCAGAAGGCAAAGAGTTACCGGAACTTAATATTGTGTTGCTGTATGGCTGGCGGAGCGATGCTTTTTGCATTCTTTTTCCTGTATCATACTTATATCCAGGATATCATCTATGAGGAACGATTAAATCAGATGGAAGAGGTTACCCGTCAGATGTTTCAGAATCTGGAGGATGTGATCGATTCCAACTGGGACCGGGTAACGGAAGAATGTAATTATCTGAGAGATGCAAACATACAGACTACAGATGAGCTATGCAGACATATGAAAAAGAAATATGAATTATCAGCATATGCAGATCATAAGATCATGTTGATGGCAGTGGATTCAGAAGGCGGATATTATACAGAATCCGGAAAAAGGGGACTTTTCCGGGATCTGGATTATTTTGAAGAAAGTCCTGAAAAGACCAGTTTTGTTTTTGATTCCATGACAGACAACCAGTCAAAGATGATATTTCTGAATCGTCTGCCGGAGCCCATATATCTTCAAAACGGAGAAAAGAAAACTTCAATTCTTTATTTTGGAATTGCCCAGGACATGGAACAGTTGAATCCATATTTTAACTGCGAAGCTTATAATGGAAACAACAGTGTGTATGTACTGGATGATAATGGATTCAAACTGTTCAACAGCAATCAGGTAGAACTGATCAAAGGTACATAATGTATTTTCTGTTTTACAGAATATGGAGTATCTTCACAATTCTTCTTTTGATAAAACAAAAGTGGAACTGGAAGAAAAAGGCTGTAGTTATTCTAATGCAATACTGGATGGTACTGAATATTTTTTATGCATTAAAAAGACTGGAAAATGCGGAATGGACACTGATTTTTCTGGTTCCGGCAGAGTATGTTGCTACGAATACATTACGACTTGTCAATTTTGTTATGGTATTTATCGTTATCTTTACGGTTATTGTAGCTGTTTGCGTTATGCTGGGAATTTCTTTTGTTATGCGTAGAAACCAGCAGGAAGCGATCCGTGCGGAGCGGGAAAATAATGCGAAGCTGGAAACAGTAAATACAGAATTACGGCAGGCAAAACAGCGGCAGAGGAAGCTTTTCAGGTGGCAGAGGAAGCGAACAGATCCAAGAGTAGTTTTTTGCCAATATGTCTCACGATATACGTACTCCTATGAATGCAATCATTGGTATTACGTCTTTGATCAGACATGATGCAGGTGATAAGGCGAAAGTAACAGAGTATGCAGATAAAATAGATACATCATCACAGCTTCTGTTGGGGAATCATTAATGATGTTTTGGATATGAGTAAGATTGAAGCAGGAAAAACAGTCTTCAAGTATTCTGACTTTTCTATTCTGGATTTTATACAGGAACTTGACACTATATTTCATTCTCAAATATATGAAAAGAAGCAGACACTTACTATTATAAAAAAGAAAACATCAATCATGAGTGGGTGAATGGGGATCAGGTTCATTTGATGCAGATTTTCAGTAATCTGCTGTCTAATGCAATAAAGTATACCCAGGAGGGTGGGAAAATTCAGCTTCTGGTAGAAGAATGTGAGACAAAGTCATCTGTCTATGCAAAGTACCGTTTTTTAATTAGCGATAATGGATTGGGAATGTCGGCAGATTTCAAGGATACAATTTTTGATGCGTTTACCCGTGCGGAAAGTTCCCTTACAAAAAAATACAGGGAACCGGTCTTGGAATGGCAATCACTAAGAATCTGGTTGAGGCAATGGGAGGTACCATTGATGTGGACAGTGAATTGGGACAGGGAAGCTGTTTTGAGGTTCTCATGGATATGAGAAATTGCAGAAGAGAGAACGATTGCTTTGGCAGCACAAGAAGAAATAGATGAACAGGATGATAATATTCTGCAAGGGAATGAAATTCCTGTGTGCGGAGGATAATGAGTTGAACGCAGAGATCCTGACGGAACTGTTAAAGATTGAAGGTGCGGAATGTACCATCTGTGAAAATGGCGAAGAGATTTTGAAAGCATTTGAGCAGTCTGCTCCAGGTGATTATGATATGATCCTGATGGACGTGCAGATGCCTGTTATGAATGGCTATGAGGCAACAAAAGCAATCCGCAGAAGTACACATAAACTGGCAAAGACGATTCCAATTATTGCCATGACTGCGAATGCATTCTCAGAAGATATACAACATTCCTTTGCGGCTGGCATGAATGCACATGTTTCAAAACCGGTTGAGATGAAGGTGCTGGAAAAGACGATCAGAAGCATAACAGTAACAAATGGAAATCAGGCAATCAGGAGCTTTCAAGTGCATGGGAAAAGCAGACAGGAAACATAGAGAGAGAGATTTTGTTATGACAGAAATTAATTTATTTCCGAAGCAACCGCAGTCTGTGACTGCTTTTGGTTTTTATAACTGTGCTGATCGTTCTGCTTCTTATCCTGACTGTAATGGTACATATGAGGAACAGAAAACTGAAAAGTACGTTGGAAGAACAGATGGCGGAAAGACGGCTTTTGGATAAGATATGTGCAGATTTTACGGCTGGCTATTATGTTGAATTAAATACCGGTTCCTTTGAAATTCTCCATATAAACGATGGAACCAACGTAAAAAAAATGAATCTGAAACAGGGTGATAATTTCAATTCTTCTGCTGACCAATATGCGGTTCAATATCTGTATGAGAAAGAAAGACAGGAATTTAAGGACTGGATTTCGACAGAGCATCTAAAGGAACAGCTTTCCCGGAAGGAGCGCATTACATACCATTACAGAAGCAAACCGAATCCGAACCAGCATGAATTTTTTGAGGCACAGGCAGTCAAAATATACCAGGACGAAAACATTTTTTCGCACTGGTGGGTTTCCGACATATTGATGATATCATGGAAAAAGAAACTACGATCCAGAATCAGTTAAGAGCAGGCACTGGACGAGACACGGCTGAGTAATGAAATAATTTCGGCATTGCTAAGAGTTACTGTTCTATCTACAGGATTGATGTGCAGAAAGATTTTTTGAAGAGATATCAAATGACAGTGAAATACACAAACTTGACAGGAAACAGAGGCAGTGCATCGGAGAAACTGTATCAGCTTTGTGATACAATGGTTGCACCGGAATACCGCTCGCTGATCCGTCCATTTCTGGATATCTCTACACTTTCAGCCAGATTGAAGGCGGAAGAATGCATTTCCACAGAATACCGTATGTGTGATGGCAGCTGGCACAGAATGCTTTTTATTGTAAAAAAACGGGGATGAGTCTGGAAATGTTACTCATGTTTTATGTACAGTCCGTAGTATCAGCGATTCCAAGAGACGTGAAGAGGATCTTAACTTTGCTGCGGAAGCAGCAAAGCGGGAAGCCGAAATGAAAACAAGGTTTCTGGCAAGTATGAGTCATGATATCCGTACACCACTGAACGGTATTATCGGTATGGTAAATATGGAAAATCAGTACGCAGATGATTCACAGATGCAGCAGAAGATCAGAGAAAAGGTAATGGAATCCCTGAAATATCTGGTGTCTCTGGTAAATGATGTGCTGGATATGAATAAACTACAGAGCGGGGATTTGAAGGATCAGCAGCTTTTGTTTGATCTGACAGAGGTACTACAGGGAACTGAACCAGAGTTATGATGAGCGGGCTGCCAAGAAAGGCATCCGGTATGAGATTGACTGGAAAAATGGTACATACAGTCACAGCGCCCTGGTTGGGAATCCGGTATATCTTGGCAGGATTCTGTCGAATATTATGGACAATGCTATAAAATTCAGTCAGGCGGGTAGTGTGATTATGGTCTGGGTTGAGGAAGAAACTCTGGATGATGGCAGAGCAAATTTTCACTTTCTACTGTAAAGATCAGGGTGTGGGTATGAGTGAAGATTTTTATTGCACATGCTTTTGATATGTTCTCCCAGGAAAGCCAGACAAGCAGATCCAGATATGAAGGCACCGGACTGGGGCTAGCGATTACGAAACAGCTTGTGGACAGAATGGATGGAAGTATTGAACTGAAGAGCAAGGCAGGTGTCGGGACAACAGTTATTGTAAAAATTCCGTTCAAAATTGGCACACAGGATAAAAACAGTAATTTATCAGATAAGCTAGTAAGCCTTGATGATTATTCGGTAGAAGGTATGCGGGCATTGGTTGTGGAAGACAATGTGCTGAACATGGAAATTGCCAGATGTATACTGGAAGACAGTGGTATGGAAGTTACATGTGCAGTAGACGGGCAGGAAGCAGTTGAAATCTTCGAGAAATCTGCACCGGATTATTTTGGGGTAATTTATATGGATGTTATGATGCCGAGGATGAATGGTCTGAATGCGGCAAGGACAATCAGGGAAATGAAAAAGAAAGGATGCCAGGAGGGTTCCAATCATTGCAATGTCCGCAAATGCCTTTGCAGAAGACATTATCAACAGCCGGCTGGCTGGAATGAATGTTCATCTTGCAAAGCCGCTGGATGCGGAAAAAATGATTATTGCCTTGAAACAATGCATGGCAGATAATAGCGATGTAAAAACTGTACGAAGATTTGTAGGAATAAAAAAGACAGAGCATATAAAGTTGTTATATGGTCTGTCTTTTTATTCCTTATGAAAATCTGGGAGAACCCATGAATCCGGGAGAAAAATCGGATGTTCCTGGAACCATTGCTATACGCAGGATCGTGGAGGAATTTACAGATGTGAAGGTTATTTATCCTGTACATTTGAAATGCAATCCGCAGGTCAGAAAAATTGCAGATCCATACAATTATCTGAATGAGGATGGTGTACCGACAGGAATTGATGTAGAACTGGCTACGGAAGCATTTAAAAGAATGGGATATCAGGTGAAGGTCGTCCAGATTAACTGGGAGGAGAAAAAAGAACTGGTAGAGAGCGGAGAGATTGATTGTATCATGGGCTGTTTTTCTATGGAAGGACGCCTTGACGATTACCGCTGGGCGGGACCATATATAGCAAGCCGCCAGGTGGTCGCTGTAAATGAGAGTAGTGATATTTATAAACTGAGTGACCTGGAGGGAAAAAACCTTGCTGTTCAGTCTACAACCAAACCGGAAGGTATCTTTCTGAACCGGACAGATGAAAGAATCCCAAACTGGGAAATCTGATCAGCCTGGGACACAGAGAGTTGATCTATACGTTTCTTGCGAAAGGATATGTAGATGCAGTTGCCGTACATGAGGAATCGATTGTCCAGTATATGAAAGATTATGATACAAGCTTCCGCATCCTGGAAGAACCGCTGATGCTTACCGGAATAGGTGTTGCTTTTGCCAAAGAGGATGACAGAGGAATCTGTGAGCAGATGGGACAGACTCTGGAAGAAATGCGGCAGGATGGCACATCCCTGAAAATTATTGAAAAATATCTGGATGATCCGGAGAAGTATCTGGAGGTGGATGATCTTGGATATTAAGAGAATGAAAAGAGAAAAACGAATCCAGCTGCTCGGCGGTCTGATTGGAATCTGTGTGGCAGCAGTCGCTCTGTTTTATTTCTTCCATGTGGAAAAGCGGAAGCAGAGAAAAGAATGGTAGAGATTGTAAATTATGTGAAAGTGCAGTGCTCCACCTACACCCATTATAATGAATCTTCGGAATCCAAAAGTCTCCTTCGTGCCATTGAAAGTGCCAGACAGATGAGTACGAATATTAAAATGGAAACTGAAAACGGTGGTCAGCTAAGGCAGGATTTTCTGAAAGAAAACCTGAAAACCCTCTGGGTGGATGGTATCATTGTGCTGGATACAGAGGGAAAGACGGACTGTGAATACAGCACGGATGAGTCTCTGACTAATGAGATCACGGAGTATCTGCAAAAAGATATTATCATGGATTTTGCCGGATATGAAGAAAGATCTTATTCGGAACGGATTGCCAGAGAAGACGGATCTCGTATTGACATTGCAGCCTGCGCCAGAAAAGATGAGCCAGGTATTGTTGCGATCTATTATTACACCTCTCCGGAATTTGTCAGAAACTATACCCTGACAATACAGAGTCTTTTAAAGGCTATAGTACTCAGAAAGATGGAACGATTATAGTTGCAGACGACGGAATCGTGGTTGCCAGCAATGATGAGAGTCTGTTGGGACAGAATACAGCTGACAACGAAGTTGTTCAGGCAATGAAGAGGCATACAGACAGTCAGCACATTTTTCACTTGAAAAACGAAGGAACTGGATGCTATGGAATCATGCTGAAGCAGAGTGATTATTATATCTATGCATATCTTCCGGATACAGAAGTGTTCCATAACCTTCCATTAAGTGTGATAAGCTGTTATTTTTCTTTATTTCCTGATGTTCAGTATATTTTGGTTCTGGACATACAGAACGAATCTGACGCACCGGAAAATGGAACAGGAAAAAGACGAAAAATATAAAGCAGAACTTCTGAATGCTGCAAAAAAGGCAAAAGAGGCAGCGAATGAGGCGAAAACTGAATTTCTCCAGCGGATGAGTCATGATATCCGGACTCCGATCAATGGAATCCGAGGTATGATCAATGTGGCGGAGCATTATGCAGATGATATGGAAAAGCAGACGAATGCAGGACAAAGGTGAAAGAGGCATCCAATCTGTTACTGGAATTGGTCAATGAAGTTCTGGACATGAGTAAGCTGGAGTCAGGTGAAATAGTTCTGGAAGAGAGTCCATTTAATCTGAGCAGAATTTTCAAGGAAGTGTTTGTTGTGATCGAGCAGATTGCTGCAGAACAGAATATCCGGATCGTGTGGGAGAAAAAAGAAATCATACACCGTGATTTTATTGGAAGTCCGGTTATGTGAAACGTGATGATGATGAATATTTTGTCCAATGCGATGAAATATAACAGAGAAAACGGACAGATCTATGTCAGCTGCATTGAAATCCCATCTGAACAGCCGGAAATGACGACGATGGAATTTGTCTGTCGGGATACAGGAATCGGAATGGCTGAAGAGTTCCAAAAACGTATTTTTGAACCATTTGCACAGGAACATGCAGGAAGCCGCACAAAGTTTGTCGGAACCGGACTGGGAATGGCAATTGCAAGGAAACTGGTCGAGAAAATGGGCGGAACCATTACCTTTGAAAGTGAAGAAAGGCATAGGGACGACATTTGTGATCCGGGTTCCATTTAAAATAGATCTGGATGCGGATAAACGTGAAGAACAGAAGGAGGTATCCGAAAAATCTATAAAGGGGTTGCATGTTCTTCTGGCGGAAGACAATGAGCTGAATATGGAAATCGCTGAATTTATGCTTCAGAATGAAGGTGCTGAAGTGACGAAAGCATGGAATGGCCAGGAAATTGTTGAGTTATTCAGAAAAAGTGAATCAGGTGAATTTGATGTCATTCTTATGGACATTATGATGCCGATCATAAATGGTTATGAAGCAACAAAGATGATCAGCTCTATGGACAGAGAGGATGCAAAGACGATACCGATCATTGCAATGACAGCAAATGCGTTCACCGAGGACAGAATAAGAGCAAAAGAATCGGGAATGAATGAACATGTTGCGAAGCCTATAGATGCGGAATTACTATAAAAGTAATCCATAAATTGGTGAAACATAATTGACGCTGTAGAAAAATACAAAGGAAACTCAGAGGAGAGTCATAATGAAAAGAGAAAAATGGAATAGAGTTTTTCTGGTACTTTTGGCGATGGTGACAGTTCGTATCACTTCTGCCGGGCTGCGGCGGGAAACGTGCGGAAAAAGAAGATGCAGAAACCATTACAGTGTATTTATGGAGCACAAAGCTGTATGAAAAATATGCGCCATACATCCAGGAACAGCTTCCGGATATCAACGTTGAATTTGTTGTAGGCAATAATGATCTGGATTTTTACAGTTTTCTGAAGGAAAATGGTGGATTGCCGGATATCATAACCTGCTGCAGGATTTTTCCCTACATGATGCAAACCCTCTGAAAGACAGCCTGATGGATCTTTCTACAACCAATGCGGCAGGTGCTGTCTATGATACCTACCTCAGCAATTTTATGAATGAGGATGGAAGCGTAAACTGGCTTCCCGTGTGTGCAGATGCGCATGGTTTTGTAGTGAACAAAGATCTTTTTGAAAAGTATGATATCCCTCTTCCAACGGATTACGAAAGCTTTGTTTCTGCCTGCCAGGCATTTGACAAGGTGGGTATTCGTGGGTTTACTGCAGACTATTCTTATGATTATACCTGTATGGAAACACTGCAGGGTCTGTCAGCATCAGAGTTGTCTTCTGTGGATGGACGCAAGTGGCGTACTATCTACAGTGACCCGGATAATACAAAGAGAGAAGGTCTGGACAGTACAGTCTGGCCTGAGGCTTTTGAACGTATGGAGCAGTTTATTCAGGATACCGGTCTGAGTCAGGATGATCTGAATATGAATTATGATGATGTAGTTGAGATGTATAAAAGTGGCAAGCTTGCCATGTACTTTGGAACCTCTTCCGGTGTAAAAATATTTCAGGATCAGGGCATTAATACAACATTTCTTCCATTCTTTCAACAGAACGGCGAAAAGTGGCTTATGACGACGCCATATTTCCAGGTGGCATTAAACCGTGATCTGACAAAGGATGAAACACGCCGGCAGAAAGCAATGAAGGTACTGAACACAATGCTTTCAGAGGATGCGCAGAACCAGATTATTATGAGGGGCAGGATCTGTTAAGCTACAGTCAGGATGTGGCTCTTCAGCTTACGGAATATATGAAAGATGTGAAACCTGTGATCGAAGAAAACCACATGTATATCCGAATTGCGTCAAATGACTTTTTCTCCGTTTCCAAAGATGTGGTTTCAAAGATGATCTCAGGAGAGTACGATGCGGGGCAGGCATATCAGTCGTTTAATGCTCAGCTTCTTGAGGAGAGAAGCTACTTCGGAGAAAGTAGTTTTGGATTCACAGAAGACCTATTCCAACCGTTTCCATACCAATGGAGGCAATGCGGCATATTCAGTTATGGCAAACACTCTGCGCGGTATTTATGGATCAGATGTGCTGATCGCAACAGGAAACAGCTTTACGGAAACGTGCTGAAGGCAGGTTATACAGAAAAAATGGCTGGTGATATGATCATGCCAAACGGCTTTCGGCTTACAGCGGCTGAGATGAGTGGAGCGGAGCTGAAAAAGACAGTCAGAAACTTTGTAGAAGGCTATCAGGGCGGATTTATTCCGTTTAATCGAGGCTCTTTGCCAGTGTTCAGTGGTATTTCTGTGGAAATTAAGAAACAGAGGATGGCTACACATTAAGCAAGGTTACAAAGAACGGAAAACAGATTCAGGACGAGGATACTTTTACGGTAACCTGCCTTGCAGCACCACAACACATGAAGGCTTATCCTGCAGATGAGAATATGATGTTTGAGAGAGGAGCTACTTCTGTGAAAGATACCTGGACAGCACATATTTCAGGTGGTAATGCCGTTCTTGCAGAACCTGAAGATTACATAACCCTGAGGTGAGAAGAATGGATGTTAAGAAACATAATATGAAGAAAGAAAAAACCTATCATGAGAAAACGATTAAAGATCAGCTGTTTTATTGCTGTTTTAGGAATTGTTCTGATGGTTTTCCGATATTTCAGATTTGTGTCGAAAACTATTTATGAGGAAAGTGTTTCTCATCTGACGGAGGTTCTCCATCAGTCGGATAAGATGCTGAGAGAACTCTCAGATAAGAACCTGACATATCTTCATATGTGGAGCGAGTATCTGCAAGATACTCCCGGTGAAAGATGAAATTCGTGATTATATAAAGAAAGCACAGAAAGATGCCGGCTTTTTATAGTTCTTTTTTCTATCAGCTGACGGTAACTATAAGATGACGACAGGGGAAACCGGGTACCTTGGATTACAGGAAAATATGGAAGAGGAAATTCAAAAGGGTAATGATATGATAGCGAATGCAGCAGTTCCCGGAAAATCTCAGCTGCTTGTTTTTGCCACTCCTAAGGCTCATGGAAGTTATCAGGGATTTGAATATGATGCGATTGCTATTGCTTATGAAAACTCTGATATTGTAGATGTACTGGATATTTCTGCTTTCGATGGAAATGCCCAGAGCTTTATGATTCATCCGAATGGTCGTGTTGTGATGGATCATTCTTCTGAGGCATGGGGAAACGTGTATAATTTCTTTGGAATTCTAAGAGAGCATTCTGATATGTCTGAAAAAGAGGTCAATGAACTTTCGGAGAAGTTTAAAGCAGGACGTACCGATGCAATGCTGATAAATCTGGATGGAGGGAACTACTATCTGGTCTATGAAAAATCGGATATTCAGGACTGGATGTTTTTGGGACTTGTACAGGCGGATATCGTCAATGCCAGTATGAACCGTCTGCAGCGCAGTACGATACTCCTTGTCAGTGTGATCGTATTCTGCATTGCCGCTCTTTTTATCAGTTTTATTATTCAAAAAGGCAGGACGAATCTCAGAAGAAAGGATACGGAGATTCTGTACCGGGATGAATTGTTTCAAAAGCTTGTCAATGAACGTAGATGACGTCTTTCTGATGCTGGATGCCAAAACATATCAGGCAGATTACGTCAGCCCAAATGCGGAAAAGCTGCTGGGAATTACAGTAGAACAGATTCGTAAGGATATTTCTATTCTGGAGAACTGCATTCAGAGAAACAGGAAGATCCGAAGAAGGATTATCTAAAAGAGATCCAGGTTCATGAGCAGAAGGAATGGGATTTTGAGTGTGTTCATCTGAAGACAGGAGAACGCCGCTGGTTCCATAATGTTGCAATGGGCAGTGAGGTAAACGGGAAAAAGAAATATATCCTGGTTATGTCAGATCGGACCTCTGACCGGAAAATGAACCAGGCCCTTTCTGAGGCTGTACGTGCTGCGGAGACAGCAAATAAGGCAAAGAGTTCGTTCCTTTCCAATATGTCTCACGATATCCGTACACCAATGAATGCTATTATTGGTTTTACCACACTGGCTGTAAGTAATATTGATGATAAAAAAAGAGTTCGGGATTATCTGGGCAAGATTCTTTCCTCCAGTAACCATCTGCTTTCATTGATCAATGACATCCTGGATATGAGCCGTATTGAGAGTGGAAAGATCCATCTGGAAGAAACGGAGGTCAGTCTGTCGGATGTGCTTCATGATCTGAAGACGATCATCAGTGGACAAATCCATGCGAAGCAGCTGGAGCTTTATATGGATGCCATGGATGTTACGAATGAGGATGTTTATTGCGACAAGACGCGGCTGAACAGATGCTGCTGAATCTTTTGTCCAATGCGATCAGTTTACTCCGGCAGGCGGAACGGTTTCTGTCCGGCTGAGAGAATATCCGGGTACAGAAAGAGGCAGCGAACTGTATGAAATCCGGGTAAAGGATAACGGAATCGGCATGAGCCAGGAATTTGTACAGAAGATCTTTTCTCCCTTTGAGAGAGAACGGACTTCCACGGTAAGCAGGATCCAGGGTACAGGACTGGGTATGGCTATCACCAAGAACATCGTGAATATGATGGGTGGTACTATTGAGATTCAGACAGAACAGGGAAAAGGCACGGAATTTATTGTACGTCTGCCATTGCGGATTCAGCCTGAGCAGCACCGCGTAGAGAAAATCGCAGAGCTCGAAGGCCTTAAGGCACTGGTTGTAGACGACGACTTCAACACCTGTGACAGCGTGACAAAGATGCTTGTAGGGTTGGAATGCGTTCGGAATGGACACTTTCCGGAAAAGAAGCTGTTCTTCGTGCACGACAGTCTATGGAGAGCTTGGTGCAGATATAATTAAGGATATGGACTTTCCACAAGATCATCGACTGGTACATACTGCATGGGAAATCTGCAGATGGCATCATGAAAGATGGGATGGAAAAGGTTATCCGGATGGCCTGAAGGGAGAAGAAATACCGATTTGTGCGCAGGTTGTATCGATAGTCGATGTTTATGATGCACTTACCAGTGAAAGATGTTATAAGAAAGCATTTTCGCTTATATTTTTCGTTATTTCCTTTACTATGCCGGTTACGGTTATGAAGATTTTCACAAATAGTCCGGATACGATTGCTGCCGGAAGTGAGTATTTGAAGGTGATTTCATTTTCATTTATGTTTATGGGGTTCTCACAGGTTTTTATGAGCGCTCTTCGAAGTATTGGAAAAATAATGCTGCCTTCTATTACGTACGTTGTTTCTCTTTGTGTCAATGTACTTTGTAATGCCACATTTATCTTTGGTCTGTTTGGATTTCCAAAGCTTGGCGTTACAGGTGTTGCACTTGGTACCGTGATTGCCAGAATTACAGAGGTATTAATTTGTCTCATCTATTCATTAAACAGTTCAGATGTCAGATTCCGGATAAAATCCTTCTTTGCGAAATCAGGCATTTTGTTTCATGACTTTATGAAAATTGCCACTCCAGCCGTGATAAATGATGTTGTCTGGAGTTTTGCCTCTTCAGCATTTGCAGCAATTCTTGGGCATATCGGAGATGACATGGTTGCAGCAAATGCGGTTGCTGTTATGGTGGTAAATATTGGTGCTATTGCCTGCCGCGGTTTTGCCAACGCTACTACTATCATTATCAGCCAGGAGTTAGGGAAAAATCAAATTGATACAGCCGGAGAATACGGGGAAACGGATGCTTAGGATAACACTTGCTGTAAGCCTGATCGGATGCGTTATTATTCTGGCACTTCGTCCTCTGATACTGGATTTCTATCGGGATAAACTGACAGAGACGGCCATTTATTACCTTGGCACTTTTATAATTATGACAACAAGGCGCCTTTTGGGAGAAGGCATCAATACTTGTCTTATATGCGGCTGCTTTAGGGGTGGCGGTGATTCCAGATTCGGAATGATCATAGATTCCCTCTTTATGTGGCTTGTTGCAGTTCCGCTCACATTCCTTGCAGCATATGTTTTAAATTACCGCCTGTCTGGGTATATTTTATAATGACTTTGGATGAGTTTGAAAAAATGCCGGCAGTATTCATTCACTATTTCAGAAAGAAATGGCTTACTTCCTGTAAAGACAACTGAATATTAATGCCAACGCCACACTCTGGATTGGTATGAGTATCTAAATGGAGCAGCGGCTTCTCACCTTCAACTGCTTTATAAATATCCAGCAACGTAATCTGGTCTGCTGGTTTTGAAAGAGAAGGACGGGCATGTCCGGCTACACTTGTCATAAGTTCCGCCTTTTTTTTAGTTTTAACATAAGCTGGCGTACAAAGCCGGGATTTGTATGGACACTTTCTGCAATTGAGGCACTGGAGAGAGGATTTTTCCTGGTTGATAGCAATCAGAACCATCACATGAACAGTATCACTTAATTTCGTTGAATATTTCATGATAAGAAACTCCTTGTAGTATGATATAATGATTTTGGTTTCACGTTTTTGAGGCGAAAATATTTCTGGTTTGTCTAAAACGTTTAAGTTCTCAACAGTTCTTTTCAATGTGTTGATAAACTGTGCATATTTATAATTTTGATGATTGTAAATAATATAATTACAACTATAATGGAGATTAAAGGAAAAGTCAACACAGTAATGAAACTTACGGATGTATAATATGCTGATCGTAGACAAATCTATGAAACTATGACTGAGGTAATGAGTTTTGTCCAGGAATGGATAAAAGAGAATCCGGACAAAGTTAGATTTATGAGAACACTAAAATCCTTGTATAAACATTGATTATTACATGATACTATAAATGTTCACAAAGGAGAGCTTATGGAATACAAAAATCAAACAGAAAATCGTGCATTTCAGGAAATGTTGCAGGCGGCAGTAAAACGGCTGCAAAATCGTTCCGGAGAGGAGATTGCTGCAAAAAGTGGGGCTGTTTTTCATAGCAGCCGAAATGTGCTTGAAGTACTGAGTTTTTATGAAACGATTGAAATTCAACTCCCTGAGTTTCGTATTAACTCAAACATGGACGAATGGCATTATCTGACATTGCTGCATTATCTGGATATGGCCGATGGCACAGAAGGCTCACAGAAGCTCATTACTTTTGGTAACCTGAAAGATGGATTGATTCGGGGAACCAAGTTTGACCGGACTGCAGAGCAGAAACTGGAAAAGCTTTTGCAGGATAAAGATCCTGAGAAAATTCAGAAAGCATGTACAAGTCTGGGTGCAGAATTCACAGAGACAAAGGCGGATCTATGTGCTGTTTTTCCGGTTCTTCCAAGATATTCGGTAACTTTAAAGATATGGTTTGCGGATGAAGAATTTCCTGCATCTGGAAAATATTTCTTCAAGATCATGCCGATCATTATCTGAGTGTAGAAGATGCAGTAACAGTCGGAGAAATCTTGCTGCAAAAATTATCGGAAGCATTTTCTTCCCTTTGATCATGAATCAGAAAACTTTCCAGTCCGGCTTTGATAAATTTGTCAATTGTTGTCTGGATCTGTTGCCAGTCATTACAGTGATTGCGGAGCATTAGTCTGTTGATGGAAAGGCAGCCGTTCATTTGAAAATAAAAAACCGATTCTGCCTGCTCAAAGGTCAGGAGGCTGTGTGACATAAGCCAGGTCACATAGCCTTCTTTTGCATTTTCTGCTAATTTTTCCAGAAGAATGGGGGCAATTGTATCATCCAGAAACAGTGCCCTGTATTGTGATTCCATCTGTATTTTCTGACAGAACGGATAGGAACAGCTTTTTTGATTTAGACAGAATAAATGATCTACAGTTGTTAACATATCCTGAGTCATATCATTAAAAATATCTGATAATACATCATAGATATCGTAGTAATGAAGATAAAAAGTGCCACGGTTGATTTCAGCATTTTTGCAGATCTCTGTAACTGTAATTTTCGTAAAACTTTTCTGTTTTAACAATTCTAAGAACGTATCTTTTTATGGTTTGTCTGGTATAGCGATCTGGTACGGCGATCTTGTTTTCTCGTTTTTTCTGACATTATATACTCCTGTATTATTTAGTATCATATGATTCCTCAACAATTTTTCTGATGTGTTGAGTAGCCATACAAATCTCACAGACTGATTATTGTAATTCATATAGTAACAACTATAATGAGATTTAAAGAAAAAGTCAACAGATTGTTCAGAAATTTAGGAGGAAAAACATATGGGACATGTAATTGCTGTATCAGGAAAAAGGCGGTGTAGGGAAAAACAACTCTTTGTGGATTGTTGATTCAGTATTTATGTGAAAATGGAAAACATCCGGTCCTAGCTGTAGATGCAGATGCGAATGCAAATTTGAACGAAGTGCTCGGTGTTGAGCCGGAGATTACACTTGGAGAACTGAGAGAAGAGATTGAACGTGCAGGAGTTGATCCACGGTATCAGATTCCGACAGGAATAACAAAACAGGCTTATCTGGAAATGCGTCTCTCTGATGCAATTGCAGAAGAAGATGATTATGATTTGATGGTAATGGGGCGATCGCAGGGACAGGGCTGCTATTGTTTTGTAAATGGTCTTGTGCAGACTCAGGTTCAGAAACTGCAAAGTCATTATCCATATATTGTGGTTGATAACGAAGCAGGTATGGAACATATCAGCAGAGGAATCCTTCCAAAGATGGAAGTTGCGATTCTTGTAAGTGACTGTTCCAGAAGAGGTGTTCAGGCAGCCGGACGTATTGCAAAACTAATGAAGGAGTTAAACTTTAAACCACAGAAAACTGGATTAATCGTAAATCGTGTTCCGGATGGAAAACTGGATGCCGGAACTCTGGAAGAAATCCGAAATCAGGGACTGGAACTGTTAGGGGTTGTACCACATGATGACCAGGTATATCAGTATGACTGTGCTGGAAAGCCGATCATACGGCTTCCGAAAGATTCTCCTGTAAGAAGTGCACTGGGAGAAATTGTAAAGAAGTTAGGATTGTGAGTTGGAGGATTGAAAGTTTGAAGATTAAGTAAACAGAAATATTATCTGATTTGATATAACCAATTGCAAAGAAAGGAAAATCCTCATGAGAAATCATTGGACAGAAATAGAAAAATATTTAGAAGACCAGAAGATAGCGCAGGAACTGATTGGAGAACTGAGAGATTTTCACATGCGTTATGAGGTAGAGAATCAGATAAAGGAACGAGTAGAAAAACCGGATATCCTATTTTATGGGAAAAAGATTCTGGAAATGTCAACAGCAGCGCTTCTTCAGGGAGATAATCTGTTACTTTCCGGTGCGAAAGCTACAGGAAAAAATGTACTATGTGAGACACTGGCATGGATATTCGGAAGACCGGAATACGATATTTCTTTTCATGTAAATACAGACAGTGCCGATCTGATCGGAACGGACACCTTTATAAATAATGAGGTTCGCCTTCGGAAAGGCTCCATCTACCAATGCGCGGAATTTGGAGGATTTGGAATCCTGGACGAAATCAATATGGCAAAAAATGATGCGGTCTCTGTACTGCATGCCACACTGGATCATCGGCGCAGAATCGATATTCCAGGATATAACAGGATTTTACTTCATCCGGCAACACGATTTATCGGCACGATGAATTATGGTTACGCAGGTACCAGAGATCTAAATGAAGCATTGATTTCAAGGTTTATGGTAATCGATATGCCTGAAATGGATGAGGATAGTGTCCTTTTTGTATTAAGACAACATTTTCCAGAGGGGAAAAAAAGTGCATTGAAAGCCTTTGCAGGACTGTTTCTGGATTTGCAGATCAAAGCTTATCATGGAGAAATCTCAACAAAATCTCTCGACCTGAGAGGATTGGTTTCTGCTGTAAAGGCAACAAGAAGCGGACTTTCTCCAATTGAAGCAATCCAGATGGGGATCATAAATAAAAGTTTTGATGTATTTGAAAAAGAGATCGTAGAAGATGTGGTTTCTACCAGAATCCCATCTTCCTGGACCGGAAAAGACATATGGGGGTAAACTTGTATGGAGGATGTCAGATGGCCGGCGGAACAACTGGAAGAACATCGTCTGGAGGTCAGCAATCGTATCAGAAATCTTTTTTGGACAGTCAGTGGTGATTATGATATAGAATTTGAACCGGACACAGAAAAATATGTTTATTCAAAACAAACGGTTCTGTATGAGGCAGTGAAGCAGGGTGCCTTTGCACGATATTTTGATCAGAAGAAACTTGGCATGTATTTGATGAAAAAATTACATTTTTCTGCTGGAGAAGATATGCTTTTGCCTCTTGCCGGATTATGCATGGATGCTGCAGTGAATCGTTTTATCATTCGGGAACGTTTGGGAACAAAGGAAATCAGAGAACAGGCATTCGGAGAATTGGAAAAAGCCGAGGAAGAGCAAGTATCAGACAAAGCCGGAACAGACCTGATTCACAGGATCAGGCTTCTGTATATAAGGCATGTTCTGGAGAACACAGACGATAAGGGAATGGATCCACAGGCAGAGATTGCATTGTACAAGATTTTTTCTCTGAAGGATGCGGAAAATACGGAAGATGTCATAAACGTGATAGATGAGATTTATAATCATGTTCTGGATCCCTCTTTTGAAAAAAAGAAATGGAAATCTGGAGAAGATTCTGAATTTGCCGGATATGGCATTAGCCAATGACGCGTGGCAGGAATGCATGACAGATGAACAGATGGAAGACATCATTCAAAAATATCTTTCTAATCTCAAAAAAAAGATGATGAGTCTGGATATCAGAAACAAAAAGAAAAAAAGATTTTATTTCTCGCCGGAAAATGAAGAAGTTCCGAAAAGCTCGGAGAATATAAATCCACAGGCAGTGCGACGAATACGGGAATATGTGGAACTGAATTACGGGAAATCGTATCTGAGTGAATCGGAGCAGGTCAGAATCAACCGGAAATTTTGTACAGGAATCCATAAAAACTGTATCCTGTATCTTACAGATGGAATTTTACAGAGCCCTGTCATAAAAATAATCAATACCGTTTTCTCAGCTTCAGTTTGAAAAAAATAAAGCCTATTATGGAAATAATCACTGGATCATTAAAAGAAATATTTCTGTGTTGGCAGAGTCACTGAAACGGGCCCTTATAATCCGAAAGGATGATTTTGTCAGCAGATCTGATGCAGGACAGCTTGTTCCTGAAAGGTTATGGAAAATTGGAAGAACAGACGATGACAAGTTATTTAATAGAAAAAAGAGATCAGAAGATTCTGAGTTTGTAATAGACGTCCTGATTGATTCCAGTGGTTCCCAAGCTGGCAGACAGGCTCAGGTAGCGGCGCAGGGATATATTATCAGTGAAGCATTAAGCCAGGCAGGAATTCCTCATCGGGTGACAGGATACTGTGCTTTCTGGGGATATACAGTACTTCAGAGATTTCGGGATTATGAAGATCCAAGGGAAACAAATGAAAGAATTTTTCAATTTCGGGCATATGCCAATAACAGAGATGGGCTTGCACTGAAAAACGTTGGTTCCTCTCTCATGGAGCGACCGGAAAAAAATAAGATTTTAATCGTATTAAGTGATGGAAAACCCTGTGATATGAGCATACAACGACCAGGAACCCGCCAGCCCAAGATCTATGACGGAGAAAAAGCTGCGAAAGATACTGCATATGAGGTACGTTGGGCCAGAAATCAGGGAATTTTCGTAATTGGTATTTTTGTAGGAAATGAAGAAGAGCTCTCCGTGGAAAAGAGAATCTATGGAAAAGACTTTGCCTATATTCGTAATATCAGCAATTTTTCCCGTATGGTAGGAACTTTTTTGCGAAGACAAATTGATATGGAATGAAAATGGAGGAATCACTATGGGTAAAATTGGATTTTCCAATTGTCAGGATGTAAGAAATCAGAAAAAGATACGGGAATTAGATTGTCCACGCTGTCATGAATCGGGAGGCATTGAAGCCTTTGTGAAAGACGGGATACTTGCAGAGGATGGAGTATGTGATAACTGCGGATATATTCTTCCAGAAGGAACAGAACTGGAGGAAGTGGAGTAAAATTTACTCATCAGTTTTTTTGAGGAAACCTGGACTATAGATGATATACCGGAAGATTATTATTATAGTCTGAAGGACGGTGTAAAAACTGATGACCAGTGGAAAAATTCATCAGGCAAATGAAGGTGTTCTTGTGGGGAACTGTTATGACTCAATTTATCCAAAATCTCAGGCTTACAGAAGACCAATTTGCGCTAATGGATATGGAGGCTGGTATTGAACACTTTGGACGTGGAATTGATAACGGTGTAGATTTGATATTGATAATCATAGATCCATCCTATGAATCCCTACAGCTTTCCAAAAAAATCGGGGAATTATCGGAAAGTATTCGAAAACCATTTTATTACGTTCTCAATAAAGTAACAAAAGAAAATCAGGAAATGATGTATGAAGCTGTATGGAATTCAAATCGAGTCGCTGTATCTCTTTAGTGCGGATCCTGGCATTATGGGAGAGGGGCTGATGGGGAAAGAACTGTCAGAAAAACCAGATGCTATTGAAAACTTAACAGAATTCCTACTTTCTATTTAAAGAATAAGGAGATTTAGCTGTGGACATAGGATAAAAGAAAACCAGATTACACAGCTGTAATTTGTAAAAATTATATCATCTTGACGCAAGAAAAAAGCAGTGATATACTGAAATAAAAGATATTTATAAAATAATAAAACCTGGAACTAAATTGTGTGATTGAACAGTTACAAAGAATGCAATTTTTGCGGAGGGTTATAGATGATACAGATGCAGTTGGAAGATGAAGAAATTTACGTAAAACAATTAACAGAGTATATCCGAAATATCAAACGGAAGGGAAGATCAATAAAAGGTTACAGTATTTGGTGATGGAGAAGATATCACAGAGAATTACAGTGGCGGTTTTTGACATTATTCTGATGGATATCCAAATGCAGTTTATGGACGGTATGACAGCAGCAGAAAAAATCCGTCAGATGGATCAGAAAGTAATTATCATGTTTATCACAAATATGATCCAATATGCAGTACGTGGATATGAAGTTGATGCAATGGATTATGTAGTAAAAACCAGTTGAGTATTTTTCTTTTTCGCAGAAACTGGATAAAGCAATTGGACGTATTCGTTCTGAAGCAAAGGAATTTCTTATGATTACGATTGGAGAAGGAATCGTAAAAACAGATATAGCAGATATCTATTTTATTGAAGGACAGGGGACATAATGCAGTTTTCATACTTTAAGAGGGATTACAGTTCCAGAGTTACGTTAAAGGAACTGGAAGAAAAATTGATAGTTCATAATTTCTTCCGGTGCCAAGGGGTATCTGGTAAACATGAATCATGTAGAAGGCATTGTTGGTTCTGACTGTGTGATTCATAGTGTACATATACCAGTCAGCAGAACTAGAAAAAAGAATTTATGAATAAACTTTGCAAAATCTGAACATGGATTAATTTTGTTGGGCGGATAACGGAGGAAGTTATGTTATACCAGGATATTCCAAGAATTTATACAGCAATTGCGAGTGGGGAGCGTGTCTGGTTTATCTCTATATGTTGAAAAGAGAAAAAATGAAATCTGCACATTTTCTTATTGGTGTGTTGCTTATGCTGGCATTGCAGTGTGCTTTTCTGGTTGCGACAGGTAATGTATCAGAGGTTTTATGGATTCCCTGTATGATTATTGCTGTTGCTATAATGTATGTATTTCTTATGGTTGGAGGAAGCATGAAACCTCTTGGGGCAGGCTATTGCTGTGCCAGAGCATTTGTGTTGGCAGAGTTTGTTGCTTCTCTGCAGTGGCAGATTGTATCTATTGTACAGGTGAGAGGAATTCAAAGTTTCTGGACTGAAATTTTGATTACGATTATAGTTTTCGGTGGTTGCTTTGTCATTGATATTTATCTGAAGGGATTTTCTGAAACAGGATTATCTTCAGCAGATGACTGTAAAAAAGTTGTAGCAGCAGCAATCATGGCAGTTACAATCTTTGCGTTCAGTAATCTGAGCTTTTTTGAGTGAAAATGTACCATTTGGTGCAAAAGAACGCGATGCAGATATTTTCTATGAGAACCCTGATTGATTTTGGAGGAATTGCAATCCTGCATGCTTATCAGAGCAGGATTAGTGAGTATATTGCCGAAAAAAGAACTTTCAGCAATGAATGTGATCCTGAAAAGTCAATATGACCAGTATCGAAACTATCAGGACAGTCTGGATCTCATTCAGATGAAATATCATGATTTGAAGCATCAGATCACAGCACTTCGTGCCGAATCAGATGCGGAAAACGCAAGAAATTGATGCCATGGAGGAATTTCTGCATTTGAAAATATGAAGCAAGACAGGTAATCAGGTGGATACAATTTTGCAGCTAAAATTTTTCATTGTCGAAAAAATCATATACAGATTACCTGTGTGGCAGATGGTAAGATTGCTGGATTTTATACATGTAACAGATTTGTGTTCCATTTTTGGAAATGCATTGGATAATGCAATTGAACATGTAATTATGATACCGGAAGCGGAAAAAAGACTGATTCATCTGACGGTATCTGCAAAAAAGAGTTTTGTATTTATTAAAATAGAAAAATTATTGTGAAGATAAAATTCAGAAAAATGAAAATGATCTGATTACAACAACAAAAGTAGATCGACAAAACCATGGATTTGGATTAAAAAGCATTCGTACTGCTGTGGAGAAATATAATGGTTCTGTGGTATTTTGGAGTGGATCAGAACTGGTTTGAATTAAAGATTCTTTACCCAGAGTATTGTAATGCTCTGGGTGTTTTTGTTGCCATTTCATGCCATATTTTTTTAGCATGTTTGTGCCATATTTGCTGCATCTTGATGAAAAACGGCACGAAATAATAACCATGTTATAGTAATGTCAACAGGAAATAGATACCTGAAAAAGACGAGAGAGTCAAAGGAGGAAAAAGAGAATGATCAGGGTTGAAATGGAAGATGTTCTGGCGGTATTACAATTATGCAAACCGTATATTATCGGTATTATTGCTGCACTTGTAATTGGAATCGTAATTATGATCGCATGCCGCAGGATGTCCAGGGGCAAAAGATTTCTGATAAGAGGAGGAAGCTGCGATCGCAATGGTTCTTGCAGTTGTTGTCTGCGTGAATATGATCTGTTTTGGACCAATGTCTACGTTGATTGGACTGGCAACGGGAAATGGAACTTTAAGCGATGAAACAAATGAAGAAGCTGCGGAAGTAGCAGAAGAAATTATGGAAGATGGAATTGTTCTTCTGAAGAATGAAAGCCTGCTTCCTTTAAATGAAACAAAAAACTGAATATTTTTGGCTGGGAATCTATTAATCCGGCTTATGGAGGAGCTGGCTCCGGTGGAATTAATGATCTGTATGATATTGTCAGCCTGAATCAGGGACTTGAAAATGCCGGATTTTCTATTAACCAGGAACTGGTTGATTTTTATAACAATTATGGTGCAGATAATCCGGAAATGTCTATCCAGAAACAGAGCTGGACATTACCGGAGCCACCGGCAGATACATACAGTGATGAGCTTATTAAAAGTGCAAAAGAATATTCTGATGTGGCAGTTGTGGTTCTTTCCAGAAAAGCAGGTGAAGGTCATAACGATATTCCTATGGATGTAAGCAAAGCAGCATATGATAATAATTCAGATGAATATGATGATTTTCCTGAGGGAGAGCATTATTTACAGCTTTCCCAGACAGAAAAGACATGGTAGACATGGTCTGTGATAATTTTGATAATGTTATTGTAATTTATAATGGCGCAAATCAGTTTGAACTTGGTTTCGCAGATGAATATCCTCAGATTAAATCTGTTGTATGGTGCCCTGGAACGGGAAATGTGGGATTTAATGCACTTGGTAAAGTATTTTCAGGTGAAGTCAATCCTTCCGGAAAAACACCGGATACATTTATTTATGATATGACGACTGCTCCGTGGTGGAATAATGCAGAAAAGATTGAATATACTAACCTGGCAGATATGGCAGTTATTGAAGGAATGAACGCAGGAACTGCGCAGGTGTATGCTCCGGCATTTACCAATTATGTGGAAGGCATTTATGTAGGATACAAGTACTATAGAAACAGCTGCACAGGAAGGCTTTTATCGATTACGATAAACTGTACAGTATCCATTTGGATATGGTCTGAGTTACACGGAATTTGAACAGAAAATGGGTGAACTGAAAGAAAAAAGACGGACAGATTTCTGTAGATGAAGTAACCAACTCGGAGATGTTGCCGGAAAAGATGTAGTAGAAGTGTATTATAAACCGCCATATACAAATGGGGGAATTGAGAAATCTTCTGCAAATCTGATCGAGTTTGCAAAAACAGATTTGCTTCAGCCGGGAGAATCTCAGACTGTTACAGTTACATTCATGTAGAAGATATGGCATCTTATGATGAGAATGACGCAGAAGCGTATGTCCTCGAAAAAGGAGATTATGTGATCTCTATCAACAGCGATTCACACTGTGCTGGATCAGAAAACTTATACTGCAGATAAATGTAGTATATAAGGGAGAAAATAAAAGAGCATCAGATGATACTGCTGCAGTAAATGTATTTGAAGATGCAAAAGGAGATATAACATATCTGTCACGTGCGGATCATTTTGCAAATTATGAAGAGGCTACAGCAGCACCGGCATCTGCAGAGCTGGGTGAGCCATATGTTTCTGAATATCATCTGAACAGCAACTTTGATAAGACTACATATCTCAATGATGAGGATGTAATGCCGACAACGGGAGCTGATAATGGACTTACATTAGCTGATATGCGTGATGCTGATTATGACGATCCTCGTTGGGAAAAACTTCTGGATCAGCTTACTGTTGATGAAATGGCAAATATGATTGCAATGGCAGGTTATCAGACAGCAGCTATGGATTCTGTGGGAAAAGTGGCTACACTTGATTTCGACGGACCAGCAGCAATTAATAACAACTTTACAGGAGTTGGTTCTATTGGATTTCCAATTGAAGTTGTGGTTGCTTCCACATGGAATAAGGAACTTGCACAGGCCTGGGGTGAATGCATGGGCAAGATCAGTCAGGAAATGGGTGCAGAAGGCTGGTATGCACCAGGTATGAATACTCACAGAACCGCATTTGGAGCAAGAAACTATGAATACTTTTCAGAAGATGGAGTTCTTGCAGGAAATATGGGTGCAAATGCAGTAGAAGGTGCAAGAAAGTATGGGGTTTATTCTTACATCAAGCATTTCGCACTGTATGAGGGAAATGCAAAGATGGTAAGTGTCTGGTCAAATGAGCAGGCAATTCGGGAAATCTATCTGAAACCATTTGAAGTCTCTGTAAAACAGGGTGGCGCAAATGCGGTTATGGTTTCCTGGAGTTTCCTTGGAGATAAATGGACTGGGGAAAGCAGTAATCTTATGAATACAGTTCTCAGAGATGAATGGGGCTTCAGGGGAATGGCACTTACAGACTTCTTCCGAAATAATGGTCATGGATTTATGAATGCAGATGCAGCTTTGGCGAATGGAGTAGATGTAATGTTGTCCACATTTAACGGAGAAGAGAACAATGTAGCCAATCCGGAGCATCCAACAGCTGTACTTCAGATGAGGAATGCCTGCAAAAATGTCATGTATACAGTTGTAAGCAGCTGGGCTTATGACGGAGAACACGAAGAAACAGGTATGGAAAACTGGAAAAAAAGCAGGAATTGGAATCGACACTGTAATAGCACTTTTCATGGCAGGAATGGAAGTACTGGTAATCAGAGGATATAAGAAAAGAAAGAATGTTGAATAAGAGATGAAAGCGGGATGAAAGACGGTTATGAAACAGCAAAAATTGGTTGAAAAGATGACAATAGAAGAAAAAGCAGCGATACTCAGTGGAAAAACTGTCTGGCAGACCAGAGAAATTGACAGGCTTTCCATCCCGTCCATCTTTCTTTCAGATGGACCGCATGGAATCAGAAA
>VOFB01001307.1_pt1 | contig 31565 bp, 37 predicted proteins | sample 5384141 | NCBI WGS metagenome assembly VOFB01 (sample SAMN12384721, study PRJNA508395) | human gut metagenome | isolation source: healthy gut A | host: Homo sapiens | reverse complement strand
CTGTTGTGCTTCGTTCCAGTTGCATTGCTCTGAGCATAAAACTGGAAGTAAAGACAGGAAGGATTACAAACGCTCTGAAAAATATGGAAAAAAAGGGGTTGCTTATCCGATGTCCCAAAATAGGATAAACGTAGATGTTAGAGGTTTATATTACAGATGCCGGCAAAGAAATTATGGAGAAGACAGAAAACAGATTGTTTTGAACGCGTCTCTGCAATGCTGGATAAACTCGGCCCGAAAGATGCGGCAGAGCTGATTCCGTATTGTCAAAAGCTGCTCCGTGATAAAAATAGTGATAATATTTTACTATATTTTAGTAGGTTTCCTTTTCCTGCCTTTCGGCAAGGTTGAAAGCCCAAATTTTATAGTCATCACAACAGTTTTAGAAAAGAAATAGTTATCAGTTCTAACCAAGCAGACATAAACCAGCGGAACTGAAGAAAGGGAGTCATATGTTACAGGTTAAAAACATCAGCAAAAAAATATCAGACTGTGATTTGATTCAAAAATGCGCTCATGATGTCAGTCTCAGTTTTCGCGACAGTGAGTTTGTCGCTATATTGGGGCAAAGCGGTCTGGTAAAAACCACGATGCTCAACTTATTATTGGAGGATTGGACCGGTATGACAGCGGTGATTTAATTATCAATGGGGTTTCAACAAAAATATAAAGACAGGGGACTAGGATACCTATCGTAATCATACGATCCGGTTTGTGTTTCAAACTACAATTTAATCCCATCAAAGTGTTCTTTTTGAAATGGAGCTTGCGTTGACTATTTCGGCGTCTCAAAGGCAGAAAAAGGAAGCCGGGCGATTGAGCTCTGGAAAAAGTCAGTTAGGCGATCAGATTCACAATGCGGATGGAATCGCAGCCGCCGGCCACGCAGGCACGGATGTCTTCACGCCAGTAGGGAGTATCCAGACCGTTGATACGGACGACCCGCTCGGCGCCGCGGTAATCCACGGTCTTCAGAGCGTGGTACAGGCTGAAGCGGGCAACATCTTTCTGGTTCTCGGCCACAGCGTCCTCCAGATCCAGCATCAGGGAGTCGGCCTTATAGATGTAGGGGTCTTTGATGAGGCCGGGCTTCTGCGCATTGAGGAACATCATCGTGCGGCGCAGGCGCTTCTTGTTCGGATTATTCATCGAATGGCACCTCCCCAAGGCAGATTCTCATACTGATCGACGGAGCGGAAGACCGCACCCTCAATGCGGGCTTTCAGGGTGCAGTCCAGCGCGCCCTTGTCCACAATGGTGATGCGGACGTTGTCAATGTCCAGGTCCTTCAGCGTCTCCAGTGCGACCTTGCGCAGCTGGTTGCCGTACTGATGGATGACGGAGCTTTCGAGGGAGAAATCGATCTTGCCCTCGCCCGGCTCGACGGTCACCATGCAGTCGCTGGATTCCAGAGTGCCAGCCGTGGCTGCTTTCTTGATCTCCATGCTTTTTTCCTCCTTGACAGGTGGTTTCTTCAATCGTTATACCGTTCTTGCGGGGCGGTGCCTCACTGCGCCGCTCCTGATGGTTCTATCATAATCGGACAATCTTACAAAAGGCATAGCGTCAGTCTTAATATTCGTTAAGAATCGCCAAAAATTTCTCTTGTACACAAGATTTATTCCATTTGGTCATGCTGCTCGCGCATTTTCTCTTCCGTTTCCCTCCTTTCCTGCACAAGCTGCCATCCGGCGCTGTTTTTGCCTTTTTCTCAGCTCTATCCTACCGCACTCGGCAGCATTTGTGAAATGAAAAGATGGAATCCTTATCCATCCAAAAAGGGAATGGGTAGTGCAAAGCAGGCAAAACCACTGGCTGTGCGTTGTCGCACTGCGGTTCAGCTCGTGGATGATGAAGTTGCAGATGGGCTGCGGGTGCTCACACACGATGTTGAAGCACTTGCAGAGGTTCATATTCTCGATGACGTTGTCCACCACCATCGACTTGGCCACCAGACCCATGACGGAGAACAGACCGGTGGAGGGGCCGTACATTGCAAACGAGAGGCCCACAGCCGCCACATCCGCTGCCATCAGGGCAGAACCGATGTTCATGCTGGTGTACTTTTTCAAAATCATGGCGATGACATCCGTTCCGCCCGAGGATGCGTCGATGTTGAACAGGATCGCCGAACCGATCGCCGGGAGCATAATGGCAAATACCAGCTCCAGCATCGGCTGGTCGGTCAGAGTACCGTGCATCGGCACCAGCGCGTCCAGTACCTGCAGGCTCACCGACATCACGATGGTCGCATAAACGGTGCGGACGCCGACGCTCTTGCCCAGAAAGATGAAGCCCAGTACCAGCAGCGCGTAGTTGGCAGCGGTGGTGAAGGTACTTGCCGAGCAGTGGAGCAGCTGGCTGAACACGGTGGAAAAGCCGGTCACGCCGCCGAAGGCGAAGTGGTTCGGGAATTTGAAAAAGTAGATGCCGATGACCATGATCCAGATGCTGACGGTGATGAGGCCATACTCCGCCAGCGTCCGGAGCCATGGATTTTGATTTCCTTTATTGTTGACGCCATAGTCTGATTTTTTTTGCCGCCTTCCGGTTTACATGGGGCCAAGGTGGATCGCCTGTGCGATCATCAGCATCACAGAACCGACGGCCAGCCAGATGAGGAACAGCTTCCACATGAACTTCATCCAACGGTCATAGGGGATGTTCACGGCGCTGATGATGCCCATCAGAGCGGTGGAAGTGGGCAGGACGTAGTTGCAGAAGCCGTCGCCGAAATTGAAGGAAAGGATCGCGGTCTGACGGGTAACGCCCACGAGGTCGGCCAGAGGTGCCAGAATGGGAATGACAGCTGCGGCCTGACCGCTGCCGGAAGTCAGGAAGACGTTGATAATGGTGTTTGCCAGCAGCATGGCGGGTCCGAGCAGGATGGTGGGGACGAAGTTCAGGCCGTTTGCCAGTGCATGGACAACGGTATCGGTGATGTGACCGGCGTTCATGATGCTGCTGATGGCCTGTGCCATGCCGATGATGAAGGCCGCGCCCAGCATCTTCTTGCAGCCCTCAAGGAACTCCTTGGAGATCGCGGAGGGGCCAAAGCCGCCCAGTACGCCTTCGATGACAGCCAGTGCGAGGAAGACAGCTGCGGTCTCAGACATATCCCAGTCGAGCTTGATGCCGCCGTAGACGATGAGGATAAGGGATGCGAAGAAGACCAGCATGATGAGGATCTTGCGGGCGTCCAGCTTGCCGAAGGAGTCGAGGTCCGCAGCGTCGCGGAACTCGCTGGTCTTGTCGAGCTCGTACATAGGGCTGAGTTCGGGGTTCTTCTGGATCTTCAGTGCGTAGCGGATGAGGTAGATGTTGGTGATAACATAGAACACAGCAAAGCAGATAAAGCGGTATCCCACGCCGGAATACAGCGGCAGCCCGGCGATTTTCTGAGCCACGATGGTGGTGTTGATGTTCAGAGGGCCAGTGGAGAAGCCGATCGCGCCGCCCAGCAGGATGATGGATGCACCGGTGATGGAGTCCAGACCCATCGCAAAGGCCATCATGACCATGATGGGCGCAAAGGCAATGAACAGGTTGACGCCCTGCGTGGTGCAGATGAGGCCGAACACCAGCGTCAGGATGGGCTGGAACAGATAGACGCGGGTGGAGAAGACCTTCGCCATCTTGGCCACCACGGCGTGGAGTGCGCCGGTCTTGGTCAGGATGTGGAAAGCACCGCCTGCGAACATGATGACCAGCATCAGATCAATGCGCTTGATGAAAGCCTTGACGATGTACAGAGGAATTTCAAGCGGATTGACGGGAGTCTTATCAATGTAGTTGAAATCGTTGGGGTCGATGACCTTGATGCCTGCTTCGTTCTCGCAGCGGGTGTAGGAGCCTGCCGGGATGATCCAGGTCAGCAGGACCGCAAGCAGGATGATGATGCCGATGATGACGAAGGTATGCGGCATCTTGAATTGTTTCTTTTTCGTTTCCATAATTTTTCCTCTCTTTGACACACCAAAGCGTCAGCTCTGGCCGTTCAGTTCTTTGGCCAGATTCTCATGGAATTCCTTCTTGATGGCTTCCAGCTTTTCCGGGTCTTCAATGAGCCGTGCTCCCGTCAGAGCCAGGATCTTTGCGCCGTAGACCACCGCATTGTGGGCCTCTTCGGTCTTGCCGGCGTCCAGATACTCCTGCGAGTGAGCCGCTGCGCCTCCGGGACAAAGGCCACGCGGATGCAGGTGCCGGGTACATGGCGCATCACGTTGCCGAAGTCGGTGGAACCGGTCTTCTGGCGGGCCGGACGGATGCAGGGAGCCTTGACCTTCTCGGCCTGCTCCATCACCAGCTCGTTGAGAGCCAGCACCGGGATTTTGTTGTCGAGGCTCTTTTCCTCGATGATCTCCACTTCCGTCTCGGTCATCATGGCCGCGCCCTGAAGTACCTTCCTGACGCGGGCCACCACGCCGTCTAACTCCGTGCGGTTGTAGGAGCGGACATACATACTCGCTTCTGCATAGCCGGGCACCACATTTGCCGCCGTGCCGCCGCAGTTGACGATGGTGTAGTGCATCCGAACATCCGAGGGAACATGCTCCCGCAGGAACTCGACGCCCTGACAGGCCAGGATCAGGCCGTCCAGTGCGCTGCGGCCCTTTTCGGGCTTGAGCGCTGCGTGAGAGCAGACACCATGGTAGATGATCTTGAGCTTGTTGAGTGCCAGCGACTTGACGTCCACCTGCGTGGCCGGGCCGCCGTGCATCATGAGCGCCACATCCAGCTCCTCAAAGGTGCAGCCGTTTTCCAGCATCACGACCTTGCCGCTGATGCTCTCTTCGGCAGGCGTGCCGTAGACCGTGATGGTATACGGTGCGTCGATGGCTGCATCTTTCAGTGCCTTGGCTGCGCCCAGAATGGCCGGTCCCTGCATGTGGTGGCCGCAGGCGTGGCCCAGACCGGCCAGAGCATCGTACTCGCAGAGCAGGCCAATGTTCGGGCCGCCCTCGCCGTGCTTCCAGACAGCTCGGAACGCGGTGTCCATACCAGCAATGCCTCGCTCCACAGTGAAGCCTTCTTTTTCCAGCCAGCCGGTCAGGGTCTCAAATGCATGAAACTCCTGCAGACCCACTTCCGGATGGTCAAAGAAGTCGTCTGCCATTGCAGTCAGGGCAGCTGCGCTCTGCTCAACGCTTCGCTCCAGTTTTCCTCCAACATAATAAGCACCTCCGTTTTTTGGTACTTTCAGTTTACCAAACCGGAGGTGCTTTGTACATTTTGAAAAAATTATATCTTCATTTTGGAATTCTTATGTTCAGTTTATCAGAGCTTCAAATACTCCTCTGCCGCATCCTTCATCTGCATGATCATAGCTCGCATGGGTTTGGTCAGCTCCACATCCCGGCGGTAGGCCACCACAACGTCCTGTCCGTACCTGGAAATGTCGATGGTGTAGTATTTCACCGGCTTCGGATAGTGGATGTTCTTCTGATAGCCCTGCCGGATAAAGCCCACGCCCAGACCCTCGGCCACCAGCTGTGCGCCAAGCTCCATATTGCGTACTACCCGGATGCGGCCCGGCTTGACCTTGTGATCTTTCAGGATCTTCTCTTCCACCCGCCGGGCGCTCTGCATCTCGGTGTTCAGAAATATCGTCTCACCGCTCAGAAGGTGCGGGTCAAGGAAGTCGAACATTGAGCCTTCGACGGGGACCGCCTTTTCGTTCAGCGGGTGGTCTCCGGGCAGTATCAGCAGAAAATCTTCCATGCCCAGCGGGACAGCCTCCATCTCGGACGTTACGTCGCTCTGGCTCAGCACCACAAGGTCAAGCTCCCGGTTTTTCAGCATGATGGTCAAATCAGCCAGAGAGCATCGAGATAAAGGCGTTGAGGTTTTCCTTATGGATAAATGCCTGCAGCTGCAATGCCTCGCGGTGGGTGAGGGTCGTATAGATCATGTAGTGGGGCCGGTCGGTGTAGGCACCGTAGCAGGGCGTATAAGTCGCGCCTCGCACCAGCTTGCGCATGACGAAGTCACAGATGGGGTCTTTGTCGTCGCAGATGATGAGGATGGCTTTGCACATCTTCATCTGCTCGAGGACGGCATCGACGACGAGGCTCTTGACCGTCAGACCCACGAAAGAGTAGAGAGCGGTGTAGAGGTCGAAGACGAAGCAGGCTGCCAGCACCATGACGAAGTCGGTGATAAAAAGCGCCTCGCCGGTATTCTTCATATGGGTGTATTTTTTCAGGATGAGGGCGACGACATCGGTGCCGCCGGAAGACGCGCCCACGTTGAAGAGCAGAGCCGACGCAATGGCGGGCAGGGCGATGGCGAAGACCAGGTCCAGCATGGGCTGATCGGACAGGGGGCCGCTGAGGGGGACATATTTTTCAAAAGGGCCAGCTCTGCCGTCATGACGACGGTAGCCCAGCCGGTGCTGATGGCAAAATCCCTGCCGAGGAATATCCAGCCCAGAATGAGCAGGAGGATATTGGCGCCGGATGAAAAAGCTGAGGCCGACAGGGGCGTGAGCTTTGCCACAAGGGCCGCGCCGCCGGTCACGCCGCCGAAGACGAAGTTGTTGGGGAATTTGAAGAAGTATACGCCGATGGTCATGATGCTGATACTCAGGGTGATGATAACGTATCGGCTGACGATCTGCAAGGTCTTTTCCCGCGTGCTGATCTCCATTTGACTGTTTCCTTTCGCCGTCCGCGCGGCACTCTCTTCTCACACGAAGGGCCGTTTCTCTGCCCATTACTTGTGTTATTGTAACACTGCCCACCGCGCCGTTCAAGAGGAAAAAGTTTTTCGCACAAAAACCGCCCGCTTCGTTTTCCACAAAGCGGGCGGCAGATGTTGAATTTATGGAAGTGCTTACAGCTTCTTGCCGGTCAGCATCTCGTAGGCTTCCTCATACTTGGCGATGGTCTTGTCGATGACGTCCTGCGGCAGGTCATAGTCGCTGTCGGGGTTGGCCTTCAGCCAGTTGCGGACGAACTGCTTATCAAAGGAGGGCTGACCGTGGCCGGCCTCGTAGCCCTCCAGCGGCCAGAAGCGGGAGGAATCGGGGGTCAGCATCTCGTCGCCGAGGATGACGTTGCCCTCCTCATCCAGACCGAACTCAAACTTGGTGTCGGCGATGATGATGCCGCGGGAGAGGGCATACTCAGCGCACTTCTTATACAGGGCGATGGTGTAGTCCCGCAGCTTGGTGGCGTACTCCTCGCCGTGGCCGGGGAACTGCTTTTCCAGCACGTCGATGCTCTGCTCGTAGGAGATGTTCTCGTCGTGGTCGCCGATCTCTGCCTTGGTGGAGGGGGTGTAGATTGGCTCCGGCAGCTTCTGGGACTCCTGCAGGTCCTCGGGCAGCTTGATGCCGCACGCAGTGCCGTTCTCTTGGTAGCTGGCCCAGCCGCTGCCGGTGATGTAGCCGCGCACGATGCACTCGATGGGCAGCATGGTCAGCTTGCGGCACAGCATGCTGTTGCCGTCGAACTGGGGCTGCTGGAAGAACTCCGGCATATCCTTCACGTCCACGCTCAGCATATGGTTGGGCAGCAGGTCGCGGGTGTAGTCGAACCAGAACTTGCTCATCTGGGTCAGCACCTTGCCCTTGTTGGTGACTTTATTCTTTAAGATAACATCGAATGCAGAGATGCGGTCGGTGGCGACCATGATGAGGCTGTCGCCGTTGTCGTAGATCTCGCGGACCTTGCCTTCCTTGATGGGCTTGAACTCAGTCATAGCAAAACTCTCCATTTTCCTTATTCCGTAGGTATCTTTCAGCGTAGGAACAACCTCTCAGTCTCGCTATCGCTCGACAGCTCCCCTAGCGAGGGGAGCCTCTGGCGAAGAGATAAAGCTTTACGGAACGCCAAAGCCTCCCCTCGATAGGGGAGGTGGCACGCCAGCAGGCGTGACGGAGAGGTTTCACCGTTTACACTATAATCTTATCACAGGAATTGTCCGTTGGGAAGAAACAGATGGGAGAGAAATGGGCCGATTTTTGGTTTTTTCTCGTGAAAAGTGCTAAAATCCAGCTTAAATTTTCGTCGTTTTGACGGCAAAAGTCGTACTTTCGCCCCATTTTCGCCTGCCTTGCTGACCGAAACGCCGTCATTGACGAAATTTGTGAAAACGTGTATCATGGGGAACAGCATCGCATTTTTCAACTTTTGTCTTTTAAGGAGGTCCATGCCATGCGCCCTCTCATCATCGCCCATCGCGGCGCGTCCCATCTGGCCCCCGAAAACACGCTGACCGCGTTCCGGCTGGCAAAGACGCTGGGTGCGGACGGCTTCGAGTGTGACGTTCAAATCACTAGGGACCGTCATCTCGTGGTGGCCCACGACTACCTCACCGACCTCAAGACCGGCGTCCACGGCAACATCCCGGATATGGACTTCGACGACCTGCGTCAGCTGGATTTCGGAAAATGGAAAAGCCCGGAGTTCGCGGGCGAAAAGATCCCCACCCTCGAAGAGGTTCTGGAAGCCGCGCAGGACTTCAGGATGGTACATATTGAGTTGAAGCCCTACTTGGACCGGGACGAAGAGATCGTGGACCGGGTCATCGACGCCGTCCTTGACGCCGGGCTGGAAGAAAAGGCCGTGCTCACCTCCTTCGAGTACGGCACCCTCCGCCGGGTGAAGGAGCGGATGCCCCAGATGGCCACCTGCGCCATGACCCTCAGCCCCGAATCCCAGCTCAGCCAGCCGGCCACCTTCTGGGAGAAGCTGGGCCTCAAGAAGACCGACCCTCTCGTGGAGAAGCTTTCCAGCCCCCAGGCCCTCAGCGAAGCGGCCGCTCTGCTGGAAGACCCCAGCAGTCTGGACGAAGAGAACAGCGTCCTCATCTACTACCTGAAAGACCGTCTCGATTTTCTCTACTCCATCTACCCCGGCATGAACCTGGCCGAAATTCTGCAGCAGTATTATTATCAGACGGATTTTGTGAACTATGTGGCCCAGTTCGGCTTCCCGGTGGATTACGTCGGGCCGGAGTACCACGCCTTTTTCCGGGACAAAGACCTTGTCCCCAACGCCCACGCCCACGGCTTCAAGGTCGCGCCCTGGCCGGTGGGCAATGACAGCCGGGACGACCTGCGCCAGCTGTTCCGGCTGGACCCGGAGCTTGTGGTCACGAATAAGCCCGAGGTGGCTGTTGCTATCCTCACTGGGCTGGGCCAGTGGGACGAATCATCCAAAGAGGGTTGACAGCCCTCTTTTTTCAACAAGCTGCGGGAAGCACTGAAATAACGATCTTTTTCCGTCAAAGCGCCGAAAAAGGACTTGTTAAATTAGCAATTATGAACATTTTTCGAAAGCTATTGACATTTAAATTGTTTTGTATAAAATTGTTTTGTACCAAACAAATAAAATTAACAGGAGGGAACTCAGATGATCAAAAAGCTTGTGTCGCATCTGGGCGAGTATAAAGCCGCCTCGATCAAGACACCGCTCTTTGCTGCGCTGGAAGCCATTATGGATGTGCTGCTGCCCACCATCATGGCCTTTATCATCGATCAGGGCATTGAAAAGGGCGATATGAACGCCATCATCCGCTACGGACTGCTCACCTTTCTTGTGGCAGCCATTGCGCTGCTGCTGGGCGTTCTGGCCGGTAAATATGCCGCCGAGGCATCCACCGGCTTTGCCGGCAATCTGCGCGATGCCATGTATGAGAACATCCAGCATTACTCTTTCTCCAACATCGACAAGTTCTCCACGGCAGGCCTTGTCACTCGTATGACCACCGATGTAACTAACGTGCAGAACGCGTTCCAGATGATCGAGCGCATGTGCGTGCGCGCTCCGGTGCATCTGGTGTTCGCCCTGTTCATGGCCGTGGTCATCGGCGGCCCGCTGTCGCTGGTGTTCGTGGTGGCGGTGGTCTTTCTGGTGGCGGTGCTGGCTGCCATCATGATCCCCACCTTCCACATCTTTGACCGGGTGTTCAAGAACTATGATAACCTCAACGCCTCGGTGCAGGAGAACGTTTCTGCCATCCGCGTGGTCAAAAGCTTTGTGCGCGAGGGCTTTGAAAACGAAAAATACACCGCCGCCTGCGAGAGCTTGTACAAGCAGTTCGTCAACGCCGAAAGCCGCCTGAGCTTCAATAACCCCGCCATGCTGGTGGCAGTGTACGGCTGCAACATCGCGCTGAGCTGGTTCGGCGCCAAGTATGTCTGCACGGTGCCATCACCACCGGCCAGCTCAACGCCCTGTTCGGCTACATCATGAACATCCTCATGGCCCTGATGATGCTGAGCATGGCCTTTGTCATGATCTCCATGTCGGCCGCTTCTGCCAAGCGTATCGTGGAAGTGCTGGACGAGCACACCGACCTGCCCCCGGCAAAGCAGCCGGTGCAGCAGGTGGCAGACGGCAGCATCCAGTTCGACCACGTCACCTTCAAGTATAAGCACGGCAGCGGCCAGCCGGTGCTGAACGACATCAGCTTTAACATCAAGCCCGGCGAGACACTGGGCATCATCGGCGGCACCGGCAGCGCAAAGTCCAGTCTGGTGCAGCTCATCCCCCGTCTGTACGACGCCGAGACCGGCACCGTCAGCGTGGGCGGCGTGGACGTCCGGGATTATAACCTCGACGTGCTGCGCCATGAAGTCTCCATGGTGCTGCAGAAGAACGTGCTGTTCAGCGGCACCATTCTGGATAACCTCCGCTGGGGCGATGCCAACGCCACCGAGGAAGAGTGCATCCGCATGGCAAAGCTGGCCTGCGCGGATGAATTCATCCAGCGCTTCCCGGATAAGTACAATACATGGATCGAGCAGGGCGGCTCCAACGTGTCCGGCGGCCAGAAACAGCGCCTGACCATCGCCCGCGCCCTGCTGCGCAAGCCGAAGGTCCTCATTTTCGACGACTCCACCAGTGCCGTGGATACCGCGACCGATGCAAAGATCCGGAAGGCGTTCCGGGAGGAGATCCCCGGCACGACCAAGATCATCATTGCACAGCGCATTTCCTCGGTGCAGGATGCCGACCGCATTCTCGTGCTGGAGAACGGCCAGATCAACGGTCTCGGCACCCACGCAGAGCTGCTGGCGAACAACGCGATCTATCAGGAGGTCTACAACAGCCAGACGCAGGGCAGCGGCGATTTCGACAAGCAGGGAGGTGCGCAGTAATGGCAGAGCAGAAAGCAAAAGTCGTCCATGGCCCCGGCCCCCGCGGCATGGGAGGCCCGCGCCCGAAGGTCGAAAACCCGGGCAAGCTGCTGAAGCGCATCATGGCAGAGGTGTTCCGCAACTACCTGCCTCACTGCATCCTTGTGCTCATCTGCATCGTGGTCAGCGCGCTGGCCAATGTGCAGGCAAGCCTGTTCCTGCAGACTTTTATCGACGACTACATCATGCCCATGACCCAGCAGCAGGACCCCAGCTTTGCACCGCTGGCCGGTGCACTGGTGCGCGTCGGCTGCATCTATGTGGTGGGCATCCTCGCTGCCTGGCTCAACGCCCGCATCATGGTCAACGTCACCCAGGGTACCCTGCGCAACCTGCGCATCCAGCTCTTCACCCACATGGAGAGCCTGCCCATCAGCTACTTTGACACCCATCCGCACGGCGACATCATGTCCGTCTACACCAACGACGTGGATACCCTCCGCCAGATGCTCAGCCAGAGCATCCCCCAGCTGGTCTCCAGCGCCATCACCATCGTTTCCGTCTTTGTCAGCATGTGCATGCTGAGCTGGCAGCTCACCATCGTCACCATGCTGATGGTAGCCCTGATGCTCTTCTGCTCCAAGAAGATCACCCAGCAGAGCGGCAAGTACTTCATCGCACAGCAGCGCGACCTTGGCAAAGTGAACGGCTACATCGAAGAGATGATGGAAGGCCAGAAGGTCGTCAAGGTCTTCACCCACGAGCAGAAAGCCCTCGAGGGCTTCCGCGAGCTGAACGATAAGCTCAAGGACAGCGCCAAGCAGGCCAACAGCTTCGCCAACATCATGATGCCCGTCAACGCTCAGCTGGGCAACGTGAGCTACGCCGTCTGCGCTCTGGTGGGCGCGGCCATGGCTGTCGGCAATGTGGGCGGCATCACGCTGGGTACTGTCATGGCGTTCCTGGCCCTGAACAAGAGCTTCAACATGCCCATCAGCCAGGTGTCCATGCAGGCCAACAGCATCATCATGGCACTGGCCGGTGCAGAGCGCATCTTCAAGATGATGGATGAGCCCAGCGAGACCGATGAGGGCTATGTCACCCTGGTCAACGCCAAGTACGACCAGGACGACAACCTCGTGGAGGCCAACGAGCGCACCGGCATCTGGGCCTGGAAGCACCCCCACCACGACGGCACCACCACCTACCACAAGCTGGAAGGCGACATCACCTTTACGGATGTCGATTTCGGCTATGTGCCGAGCAAGACTGTCCTGCACGACATCAACCTGTATGGCCGTCCGGGCCAGAAGATTGCCTTCGTCGGCTCCACCGGTGCCGGCAAGACCACCATCACCAACCTCATCAACCGCTTCTACGACATCTCGGACGGCAAGATCCGGTACGACGGCATCAACATCCACAAAATCAGGAAAGCCGACCTCCGCCGCTCTCTGGGCATCGTGTTGCAGGATACCCACCTGTTCACCGGCACGGTCATGGAGAACATCCGCTATGGCCGTCTGGAGGCCACCGACGAGGAGTGCATCGCCGCAGCCCGTCTGGCCAACGCCGACGGCTTCATCCAGCGCCTGCCCGAGGGCTACAACACCATGCTGACCGGCGACGGCGAACCTGTCGCAGGGCCAGCGTCAGTTGCTGGCCATCGCCCGCGCAGCCGTCGCCGACCCGCCGGTGCTCATCCTCGATGAGGCTACTTCCTCCGAAGGCCAGATGCAGGAACGACGTGGGCGTGAAGGGCAGGACGGCCAGCATGAAGAGGCTGGCCGTGTCCACATGGCTGACCCACTGCTGGGCCTTTTTCAGCCGTTCGGGCGAGAGGCCAGCTTCCAGAAAAAGCGTTTGACCACCCGCCGCCAGAATAAAAACACCACCGTGCCGCCTGCGGCCACACCGAGCCAGCTGTAGACGAAGCCAAGAAATCCGCCGTGGGCCGCAATATTGAGGGCCACGATGGCGATGAGGGGCAGCGGCGGAAAAATGGATTCTACCATCGCCAGCAGGATAGGGACCAACGGCCCCAGCCCTTCAAAGCCCTCTAACAATGCCTCCCAGAATTCCAGCGTACCCAGCTGGTGAAGCCAGTCGATGAGCATCGTTTCCATCGTGCTCGTACCATCCCTTTCGTTTCTGCCTGATGTTCCTTCTTAGTATATCCAGCATCTATGACCGGGATATGAACAAAATCTGAGCTTTTTTGCCTTATTCTTCCTGTCTCTCCTTACAATACGAAACAGCGTCGTTCTTTCCTGCACGATATTTTATTCTTCTGCCTCAGAAGATGTGCGGGCGGCCTCTGCTTCGGCGGCCTGCCGTTCGGCCTTGAGACGCTGACGCTCCAGATACTGGGCTTTCTGCTTTTTCCAGCGGACCAGGCTTGCATCGTCCGGCATCTGGACGCAGCGGGCGAAGGCCCAGTGCAGGCCGTCCCGGCGCGACATTCGGTATTTCTGGAACACGCCCCGGCCGGCCTCGCCGCCCCGGCCCTTACAGACGGGACATTGGGACAGCGTATACCAGCCGCTGCTCCCTTTTTTCAGCCAGACGTCATCCGGCTGCAGGGCTGTGCCGCAGACCGGGCAAGCCATCGTGCCGATGACGGGGTCCAGCTTCCACATAGACTGGTCCAGATAGCCCCGGAAGACCCTGAAATCCCGGTAGTCGCCCGGCGTAGGACAAAGGCTCTGGCGCAGGGCGTCCTCCTCGCTGGGGTAAGCGGCCAGTCCGGCCCGCAGGTCGAGCATACGGCAGAGGTCGGCGGTGTAGAGGGTGTCGGACAGAGCGTCGTGGAAGGGGCGTTCCAGCGGGATCCCCATCCGGGTGACGACATTTTCCAGCTTCATCCCCTCGCCTTCCTTGCGGGGGTACTCCCGCAGAAAGAGCTGCTGCAGGTCGTACCAGACCGTCGGGCGGCTCTCGTCGAGATTGCAGAGGAAAAGGTTCTGCTTGAGCACCGGCACATCATCCATGCCCCACTCGGCGAACTCGGCGTCCGGGCCGCACCACTTCATAAAGCGGCGGAGGCCCTGGATGATGGGTTCGCCCTTGTCGAGATCCTCCTGCGTCAGACCGGTGACTTTGGCGATGTGGTGCTGCAGGCAGCGGAAGATGCGGGGACGCAGGTGGATGGAGAAGGTATCCAGCACGTTGGCATCCTCGTCGATCTTGACAGCACCGATCTCAATGATCTCCCCCCGGAACGTCTGCTGGACACCGTGATAATTAAAGATAAACGGCTGATAGCCGATGTTCCACTCCAAATCGAATAAAACTAAGTTGCGCGGCATTTGCGTCTGGTATCCTTTCAAAAAATGAACTTCTCAATGGCCTCAGCCACGCCGTCATGGTTGTTGTCGGCGACGGTCACATAGTCCGCCGCCTCCTTGACGGGGGGCTCTGCATTCTGCATAGCCACACCCACGCCGGCAAAGCGTATCATAGAGCAGTCATTGAGGCCGTCGCCGCAGGCCATGAGGTTGTCGCGGGTCAGCCCCCTGCTTTCCAGCAGACTGCCGAGGCTCACGTCCTTGGCGACCCCCAGCGGCACAGCCTCGATGAAGAAGGGGCTGGACGGGTAGAGGTCGATCTCGCCCGCAAACTGTTTCCGGCCTGCTTCCAGCACCTCGCCGCGGCGGGCGGGGTCGAGGGTAATGAGCATCTTGCAGATGGGATAATCCACATAGGCGGCAAGGTCCTCCACCTTCTGCATGGGCAGCTTGCAGGTAAAGCACTCCTTCAGCGCCCACTCGTCCTCGGGGCTTTCGGTAACGACGCCCTGCTTATTATAGGTAATGATGACCACACCCTGCTCCCTGGCGAAGGCACAGAGCTGCGGCACATACTTTGCATCCAGCTGCTTGCGGTAGAGCGTCTCGCCGGTGGCACAGTCGATGATGGCACCGCCGTTATACGAGAGGATGCAGCCGCCCTTTTTATCCAGTCCCAACTCCTTTGCCAGCGGCATGACGCCTGCCGTGGGACGGCCCGAGGCCAGCACGATGGTCACACCTTTGGCAGCAGCTGCGTCCAGCGCTGCGCGGGTGGCGGGGGTGACGACCTTCTGGTCATTGGTCAGGGTGCCGTCGAGGTCGAGCGCCAGCACACGAATATCTTTCTTTTCCATATCCAGCCTCACTTATTTTTACAGGCCGGAACGTCCCGACCCTGTCGATTTTATCGCACACCTTTTTATTGTACAATGAATGCACCTCTCAGCGCAAGACTCTTTGTTATATTTCTTCGGCACTTTGGAGTTTGTTTGAAAATACAAACTGTAGTTTGTACCAAAAAACACGTAAAGATAGACATTTCCAACTACTTATCGTAAAATGTTAGCAGATATTAACATCGTCAAAATCCCTTGAAAATCTCCAAAAACCGCGTTATAATAACGGCAGAAACACTGATCCCATGCCCTTTGGGGTGCACATGAGGGACATACGATAAAAACAAAAAGGAAGGTATACTACTATGGTTCGATATGAAGAAGATCGCTCTGTTTGTTGGTGGTGTTGTGTTTGGTTCTGCCGGTTTCAAGGTGCTGGCAAGCAAGGATGCCAAGAAAGTTTACACCCAGACCACTGCCGCCGTGCTGCGCATGAAGGACTCCACCATGGAAACCGTCAGCAAGGTTCAGGAGCAGGCTGGTGACATTCTGGCGGATGCAAAGGCCATCAACGAGGCCCGCGCTGCCAAGGCTGAGGCTGAGGTCATCGAGGACACTGCTGAGGCAGAGACCACCGAGACCAACGAGTAATTTTGCAGTCTCTGAGCCGCCTGCGGGCGGCTCTTTTTATGGTTATTTTTTGCAATACGCAGAGGATATTCTGATATGAAATGTACTATTCTTCATGAGAGCCGCGGCCGTCTGCGGGTACACGTCTGCAATGTGCGGATGACCCTTCACCGGGCCGATGTGCTGGAAGCCTATCTGAACCACCACGACGCTGTGAGCAAGGCCAAGGTCTACGAGCGGACGGGCGATGTGGTGGTGTATTACACCGGTTCCCGCAAGGATGCCGTCGCCGCCCTGAGCACCTACCGTTTCGATGACCCCGAACTGGACGCACTGGTCACCAGCGCCGACAGCCGCCGCATCAATCAGGAATATCAGGAAAAGATGTATAACCTCCTGGCAGGCCGGGTGCTGCGCGAGCTGTTCCTGCCCGCCCCGCTCAACGCCGCCTACACCGTGTTCCGCTCCATCAAGTTCCTCTGGAAGGGTGTGTGCTGCCTGTGGCGCCGCAAACTGGAAGTCGAGGTGCTGGATGCTTTGAGCATCGGCGTTTCCATCCTGCGGGGCGATTTTTCCACCGCAGGCTCCGTCATGTTCCTGCTCAACGTCGGCTCCCTGCTGGAGGAGTGGACTCGCAAGAAGAGCCTCGACGACCTGGCCCGCAGCATGGCCCTGAATGTCGATAAGGTCTGGGTGCGCGCCGAGGGTACCGAAGTCCTCATGCCCCTCACCAAGTCCACCCCGGCGACGAGATCGTCGTCCGCTCCGGCAACATGATCCCGCTGGACGGCACCGTCCTGGAGGGCGAAGCCATGGTCAACCAGGCCGCTCTGACCGGCGAGTCCATGCCGGTGCGCAAGACCATCGGTGCCACCGTCTACGCCGGCACTGTGGTGGAAGAGGGCGAGTGCGTCTTGACCGCCAAGGCCGAGGGCGGCGCGAACCGCTACGACAAGATCGTGGCCATGATCGAGGAGTCCGAGAAGCTGAAGTCCAGCACCGAGAACCGTGCGCTGGAGCTGGCCGACCGTCTGGTCCCCTGGTGCCTCGGCGGTACCGTGGCCACCTACGCGCTGACCCGGAACGTGACCCGCGCCATCTCCATCCTGATGGTCGACTTCTCCTGCGCCCTCAAGCTCTCCATGCCGTTGGCCGTCCTCTCCGCCATGCGCGAGTGCGGTGCGCAAGCCACATCACCGTCAAGGGCGGAAAGTACCTGGAAGCCCTGGCCAAGGCTGACACCATCGTCTTCGACAAGACCGGCACCCTGACCCGCGCTACCCCCAAGGTGGTCAAGGTCGTCCCCTTCTCCAACTGCAGCGAGAGCGAAGTTTTGCAGCTGGCCGCCTGCCTGGAGGAGCACTTCCCCCACTCGATGGCCAACGCCGTGGTCCGTGAGGCCAAAGAGCGCGGCATCTCCCACGAGGAGATGCACTCCGAGGTAGAGTACATCGTGGCTCACGGCATCGCCAGCCGCGTCAGCGGTGAGCGGGTCGTCATCGGCAGCCACCACTTCGTCTTTGAGGATGAGCATTGCACCGTCCCCGAGGACGAGCGTGAGAAGTTCGATAACCTCGACCCGCAGTATTCTCACCTCTACATGGCCGCTTCCGGCCAGCTGGCCGGCGTTATCTGCATCGCTGACCCGCTCCGCCCCGAGGCTTCCCGCGTGCTGCGCGCAGCTGCGCGAACTGGGCATTACCAACACCGTGATGATGACCGGCGACAGTGACCGCACCGCTGCTGCCATCGCCAAACAGGTGGGTGTGAACCAGTACTTTGCCGAGGTGCTGCCCGAGGATAAGGCTGCTTTCGTCCAGAAGGCCAAGAGTGAGGGCCACACCGTCGTGATGATCGGCGACGGCATCAACGACTCCCCCGCCCTCTCTGCCGCTGACGTCGGCATCGCCATCAACTCCGGCGCTGCCATCGCCCGCGAGATCGCAGACGTGACCATCAAGGCCGACAGCCTCGAGGAGCTGGTCGTCCTCAAGACCATCGCCAACTCCCTGCAGCGCCGTGTCAGCGCCAACTACCGCTTCGTGCTGACCTTCAACTCTGCCCTCATTGCGCTGGGGGCAATGGGCATCCTGCAGCCGGCCTCCTCTGCCATGCTGCATAACCTGTCCACCATCGGCATCAGCCTGAAGAGCATGAATGAAGTCCGCCTTGCCCACTACAATGTATTTTTCCGTACCATTGACCTCATAAGTCAATAAAGTCTGTGGACTAAGGCCACCTCCTTTTCCCAATACCTTGCCCGTATTGCTCAAGCTCCAACTTTTCGCCGTTCCGGTAACTTTATTGTCGTTGCAAGCAGTCAGCAGTCCTACAGCCAGTGCTGCCGCCAGCAGCCCGGCCGCGATTTTTTTCAGCGTCCTCATAATTTACCCTTCCTGTTCCGCGTTTTTAATTTGCCGTCACCAAATCGTTCAGTTTCGTATATATTGCTCCCGAGCTGCCCCTCGATGTTCTCTTGGCTGTAAATTTTGCCCGCGCAGTTTTTTTTTCACCCGGGAGGTATATCTCAATATACTTAAGGTCTATCTCTGTACTCGACTTGTTCTCTGTCTCGTAGTACAATGCGACCGTTGCATAGTCATATTCAAATATTTCAGTATAGTAGACTTTCTTATTTTTGACGCGGGAAGCCGCCCGGATTTCTTTCGGGCCTTCTTGGGCGAAAGTATGATTGCTGTGGTCATAGCGGCAGCAGCTATACATGACTTCGCCCAGCACTCTTTCCATCGGATCCAGCTTGCCATTTTTCTGATAGGTCTTATTCACACGGTCGATCGAGTAGATCCCGACCGCTACCGTCTGATTATTTTTGTCTTTGCCAGTGCTGTCATATTCGTTTACCCGGGCGATGTTCATGACACCCGCCTGATCTGTGCCCACATAATATCTTGTCCCTACTGTTTCAACATAGAGTTTTGCTCCGCTGGATACATTCGTGCATTCATATACGACCGGGGACCCCATCATCCAGCTTTCCATCGTCATGTTCGAAGTGACCGATTCCTCATAATCTATCACCGTTCCCTTATCGATCGAGCTCCCGCTGCACCCGCACAGCAGCGCAAGGGACAGTGCCGCCGCCAGCGCACCGGCGGCAAATCTTTTGACCCACTTCATTTTGATTCCTCCTGTATCAGTCTGCTCTGCAATAGATTTTCGCAAATTCGCAAAATTTTGGCGGATAGCACAGCTTCCGGGCCGGATTTCCGGCATTATGACGAAAAAAAAAGCCGCCGACTGTGTGATGCACAGCCGACGGCTTCCGGTTCTGATATTACGATTTACTCAAGGCCGATCTGCTGGGCGTACTCTTCCAGCAGCTCCCGCTCGAGGAAGGGGGTCTTGACGCCCTCGCGGTCACGGTAAGTCTCATGGCCCTTGCCGATGACGGCGATGAGGTCGCCTTCCTGTGCGTGGTCCACAGCGTAATGCAGGGCATCGAGGCGGTCGGGGATCTCCACGAACTTTGCGTCCGGGTTGCCCTTGTTCATGCCCACGCGGATGTCGGCGATGATGTCCTCCACCTTCTCAAAGCGGTTGTTGTCCTCCGTGAGGATGGAGAAATCGGCCATCTTGGCACAAATTTCGCCCATACCGTAGCGGCGCAGCTTGGAGCGGTTGCCGCCGCAGCCGAACACCACCACGAGGCGGTGGGGTTCGTAGGCCCGCAGAGTCGTGAGCAGACTCTCGGTGGAGACTTCGTTGTGGGCGTAGTCCAGCAGGATGGTGAACTTCCTGCTGATGGGAACCAGCTCCACGCGGCCCTTGACCACACAGCGGCTCAGACCTTCGTGGATGGCCTCATCGGGCAGGCCCAGCACCTTGCCCACAGTGAGAGCGGCCAGCGCATTGTAGACGCTGAACTCGCCGGGCATATTCACCTTGACGTCCATATCGTCCTTGCCGGAGACATGGAATTGGACGCCGAGGAAGTCATGGGTGCGGAGCAGCTGATAAGTACCGGCGCGGTAGTCGGCCTTCTCGCTGCAGCCGTAGGTCACCAGCTTGCAGGTGTGGCCTTCCAGCAGGGCCTCGGTGTTCTCGTCGTCGATGTTCACGACGCCGGTGGTGCAGCGCTTAAAAAGCTGACCCTTCCAGCTGCGGTATTCTTCAAAGGTCTTGTGCTCGCCGGGGCCGATGTGGTCGGGCGAGAGATTGGTAAAGACGCCGATGTCGTAATGGATGCCCGCCACGCGGTCCATCATGAGGCCCTGGCTGGAGACTTCCATCAGCGCCGTGTCGCAGCCCGCGTCCAGGAACTGGCGGAAAGTCTTCTGCAGCTCATAGCTCTCGGGCGTGGTGTTGGCCGTCTCCTTGTGGTGGCCCAGGAAGTAGATGCCGTTGGTGCCGATCATGCCCACCTTGCGGCCTGCGGCTTCCAGCACGCTCTTGATCATGTGGGTGGTGGTGGTCTTGCCCTTGGTGCCGGTCACGCCGATCATGGTCATCCGGCGGGAGGGGTTGCCGAAGAGATTGCCGCTCATGAGCGCCAGCGCATAGCGGCTGCTCTCCACCTTCAGCACGGTAGCGCCGGGGACGGTGGAAAGGTCGATGTCGTGCTGGACCACCAGCGCCGTCACGCCGTCGGCCACACACTGGGCGGCGTAGTCGTGGCTGTCCCGCTGGGTACCCACGATGCAGACGAAAAGCCGGCCCGGGGCCGCCTTGCGGCTGTCGTAGATGATGTCCTCGATGTCAAGTTCAAGGCTGCCCTGCACCAGCGTATAGGACACGCCCTCCAACAGTTGTTCCAGTTTCATGGTTCAAATGCTCCTTATTGCTGTTCTGCCGCTGCGGCAGTGGGGTCTTCGGCGGGCGCGGCTTCCGCGCCCTCGGTATCGGGTTCGGTGCCGGAGGCTTCCTCCGGCTGGCTCTCGGCTTCTGCCTCCGCCGGGGCGGCAGGCTCTTCCGGGGCTGTCCAGCCCGAGGGCAGGGTCGGCTCACCCTGTGCGAAGCGGAATTTGCGGCTGGAAGAGGCGCTCAGGTGGCTCAGATCCAGCATACCGGTGTCGGTGGGCGAGCAGCCCTTGCCGTCCTCGTTGAGCAGGACATACTTTGCCAGCCGGAGTTTGTAGTCCAGCTCATTCAGGGTACCCAGAAGCACGCTGATGCGGCCCTGATACAAAAACGCCATCTGCTCCGGGTCCTCGAACTCGATGCGGGTGACATCCGCCCCCAGCTCACTGCTGTCCAGTGCGGTCAGCAGAGTGTTCAGGGACTCGAGCCGCTTATCCGTGGGCGGTCCGGCCTCGCTGGCTGCGGCGCTGTCAGACGCCGCGCTGCCCGAAGACGGGCCGGACGGTCCTGTCTCAAATTCCAGCTGTGTACCCGGCGTCGTGGATACCGGCTCGCCGCCGCAGAGGATGATAAGGTCCGGCTGGGCCGAATCCTTATCCAGTATCTTCAGCCCTGCAGAAAGGCTCAGCCAGCCGCTGGACGTCTGCATGGCGTAGACGGCAGTGGCCGCGTTGGTCCGCACCACTACGGTGTTAGGGTAATCCCGCTCCACCCGGATATTTTCCAGCAGCGGGAACTGCTTTTCCAGCGCAGCGGCCTTTTCGGCGGGGTCGAAGCTGAAGATGTTCTCTTCCGCGTGGACGCCCAGCGCCTGCAGGATCTCAGCGCTGGAATAGCCGCCCACCTCCTGCACCACCTCTCCATCGACCGCCACTTCTAAGGTGTTTATCTTGAAGAGCATGGTCACGGTGAGGTAGACGCCCACCCCGATGACGCAGAGCAGCAGCGCCAGCGCCGTCAGACGGCGGATGGCCCTGCGGCGGCGGACAGCGGCACGGTCAGCCGACGCTTTTTTCTGCTCTCCCGCCGGGCCGGGCTGCGGAGGTTCGCCTCCGTGGGGCGGTAGCGCCCGCCGCTCTGGAGCCTCCGGGCGCTCTGGGCATTCTGGGGCCGCTGGCCATTGCGGGGGCGGCTCCCATTTGTGGGGTAGGCGGTCGTGTTCTGACGGGGCCGCTGGCTTCTCTGCTGGCCCTGACGGCGGCTCTGGTTCTGGTTATTGGGCCGTCGCGCCGTCTGCTGGGGAAACTGGATGCTGTTGTCCGCATATCCCGAGCTGTGATTTTCGAAGGTCACATTGCCGCCCGAGAAGTCCAGCGTCTGCTCCTGATAGCCCTGCGTCCGGCGGCGGTCCTGATTCGAGGGACGCCGGTCCTGCGTCCAGTCGTAGGCTTTGCGGGGCTTTTCCTTCCGCCGGGCGCTGTTCTGCTGGATCGAACTGCTGGGGCGTCGGCTCTTGTTCCGATCCTGCTGCATGGTGCGGCGTCGCCTCCTTTCCGTCTGATTATTTTATCACAAGAGTGCTGCCGAATCAATCACGGCGTCTTGACCAGTTTCATCAGGGCGTCGGCGATGCGGTCGAGGCTGTCGTCCACCGAAAGGGTGCGGGCATTCTTGCCCATGGCAGCCAGCCTGCCCGGCTCGGCCAGCAGGCCGGAGACGGTCGAGACCAGCTTCCCGCCGGTCACCTCCTTTTCCTCGATGACCACAGCGGCACCGGCCTTCTGCAGCTCCATGGCGTTGTAATACTGGTGGTTCTCCGCCACATTGGGGCTGGGGATCAGGATGGCAGCGCGGCCCACGGCTTCCAGCTCGGCCAGCGTCAGCGCGCCGGCGCGGCTGATGACGAGATCGGCAGCCGCCAGCAGCTCGGCATGTTGTTGATATATTCCTTCACCACGAGGCTCTCGCCGGGAGCAAAGCCTTTTTCCTTTTCGAGATCTTGAAACAGCTTCACGCCGTACTGTCCGGTGGCGTGGATGTGGAGCACAGGCTTGTGCTCTTTCTGCTCCCATGCGCAGAGGTCGGCCACCACCTCGTTGACGCGGCGGGCGCCGAGGCTTCCGCCGAAGGAGAGGATGACGGTGCGGTCACCGGCACCCAGCTGGGCGCGGATGGCGTCCCGCTCCCCTGCCTTCTCGAACACTTCAGGCCGCACCGGGTTGCCCACGACCTGCGTCTTTTCGGGCGCACCCAGCTTTTCCACAGCGGCAGGCACGGCGGCGAACACGATGTCCACGTCCGGGGCCAGCAGCTTGTTGGTCACGCCGGGGAACGCGTTCTGCTCATGCAGGGCGGTCTTGATGCCCTTCTTGGCGGCGCAGCGCACCACCGGGCCGGAGACGTAGCCGCCGCAGCCGATGACGAGGTCGGGCTGCACTTCCTTCATCATGGCCCGAGCTTTCGGGCCGGAGAGGGCCAGGTTCCACAGGGTGATGATGTTCCGCCGGATGTTGTTCAGCGAGAGTCTGCGCTGGAAACCGGTGATCTCGATGTGGTGGAACGGGTAGCCCGCCTGGGTCACGAGACGGTATTCCATCCCCTCCTTCCGACCTGCAAAGTGTATCTCGGCGGACGGGTCGGCCTTTTTGATGGCTCCCGCGATGGCCAGAGCCGGGTTGATATGTCCGGCGGTGCCGCCGGCTGCGATCAGTACACGCATGGTGATTTCCTCCTTATCTGGATGTGCTCAATATCCCATGTTGGGGTCGAGCCGGATGGTGTTGTCGGACTTTTCTTTTTCCCGCTGTTCCCGCAGGGCGCGGAGATTCTCTCGCTCGAGGCGGGCGCGCTCGCCGCCCCGGCCGATGTTTATCATCACGCCCATCTCGGCCAGCAGCAGGATGAGGCTGGTGCCGCCGGAGGAGAAGAACGGCAGCGAGATGCCGGTGTTGGGCAGGGTGTTGGTGACGACCGCGATGTTGCAGAACACCTGCCACGCGATCTGCGCCATGATGCCGATGCCCACTAAGGTGCAGTAGCGGTTCTCGGCGTGGAACGCCAGCCAGAGCCCCTCCACCAGAAACAGCACAAACAGCAGGATGACCAGCACGGCCCCCACAAAGCCCAGCTCCTCACAGACCACGGAGAAGATGAAGTCGTTGTTACTCTCGGGCAGCCAGAGCTGTTTTTCAATGCTGTTGCCAAGGCCGAGGCCAGTCACGCCGCCGGAACCGATGGCGTACAGGCTCTGCAGGGTCTGGTCCGTCATCTTGCTCAGGTCGTGGGTCCAGCCGTCCAGACGGCTCTGTAAGTACGGGATGGAGTCGATGTGCTCCAGCACGGTGCGGAGCAGCAGCACAGCGGACGCGCCGCCCGCCCAGGTGATGATGCCGCCGCTGCCGCCCAGCAGCAGGATGGTGCCGCAGATGGCTGTCGTCAGGACGATGCCGGACATATGGGGCTGAAGCATGAGCAGGATAAACACCGGGATGGGGGCAGCAGCGGGACGATGAGTTCCCGCACGATGCGCTGATAGAGCCACTGGCCTGCCGGGACGCGCCGCCCGGAGGCGGGGTCCAGCTTTTCCAGATGGGGCGCTTTCGCGGCCAGATGGGCCGTGAGCAGGATCATCTCAAACTTTGCGATCTCCGATACCTGAATGGTAAAGCCGATGCGCAGCCAGCGGCGGCAACCGTTGAGGGGCGCACTGAACAGCACCGCAATGAGCATCACGATGCAGACAACATAGCCCGGCCAGACCATCCTGCGTAGAAAGCGGTGGTCGATGCGGGAGAAGAGCAGCATGACCGCGAGACCCAGACCCAGGCAGAGCATCTGCGACTTGATGTAGTAGAATCTGTCGCCCATCCGCAGGTAGCCCGTGGTGTAGCTGGCACTGAACAGCATGATGAGACCGAACACGATGATGACTGCCAGCGTCGCCAGCCAGTTGATGAGCACCTGCGGCCAGGGGCCGGGGCTCGACAAGATGGCAAAGGACTCAGGCTTTTTTCTCCGGATGGTCGCCATCCGCATTCCCTCCTTATCGGGTCCCGGCTCAGCTGGCCCGCGCCGCCTGCAAGGTCAGCGCAAGGCCCAGCATTGCCAGGACTCCAAAAATATAAAAGATATTCACCGGGTCAAAGCCCCGCTTTTCCAGCCAGCGGTGGAGCGGCGCGGTGCCGAACAGCTGCCGCCGCCCGCCGGAGGCTTTCCAGACGATGATCTGCAGAGCCACCATGCCGCCCTCCAGCCAGTAGGGCAGAGCCAGCGGGAGCGCCAGCCCGGGCCAGCCGACGCTCAGCGGCACACAGCCCAGCGCACCGGCTAAAAACTGGCACCCCACCGCACCGGGGCGGAGCTTTGCGGGGTAGAAATTCCAGAGCAGGAAGGCCATCAATGCTCCGGCCAGCGCCGCCGGGAGGACCCCAGCGGGAACCAGCCCAGGAGGGTCATAGCCGTCATGAGACCCAGCATGGCGATGAAGGCGCAGCCGCAGACCGTGCCGTCCATGCCGTCGGCGGTGCGGGCGCTCTCGGCCAGCGCCACTAAAATCGCCAGCCAGACCACCGGGGCCAGCGGCCCGAGGGTGCAGTAGCCGACGCCCGGCAGGGCCCAGCCCGTCGGGCAGGCAGTGGTTCAGCCCCAGCAGGGCCAGCACCAGCGTGCCGGAGGCCGCTTCCAGCGCCAGCCGCACCGGGCGGCGCAGCCCCAGCGGCGACCGATGCCTCAGCCGGACCAGATCGTCCGCCAGGCCCACGGCCCCGAAGCAGAGCGCCCCGAACAGGGCGATGAGCAGCCGTGTGGTCAGCAGGCTCTCGGTCCCCAGCAGCTCCGGCTGGGCGACACAGGCCGCTGTCCAGCCGACGCCCACCGCCGCCAGCGTCCCCACCATCAGGCAGAGCCCGCCCATCGTAGGCGGCTCATTTTCCTCCTGCCGGACGCGGAACGCCCGCAGCAGCGGCGTCATCAAATTCCCGAGCGCCGCCGTGAGGACGAACCCCAGCGTTGAGGCGACGATCAAGGCAAAACGAATCATAATAACGATACTCCAAGTGTTTTACTTTGGCAGAGGGGATAAAACAGGGCCAGCGCCTTTTCCAGTGCCATGCCCCGGCTGGCCTTCACCAGCAGAGCGTCGCCCGGGGCCATCCGGGCCAGCAGAGCGTCTGCGGCCTGCTGGTAATCCTCGGCGTGGACGACGTCGGCGAGGCCCGCGTCCTTTGCGGCCCGGGCCGTCCGTGCGGCCTCGGGGCCGTAGGTGACAAGGGCGGTCAGCCCGGCCTCTGCGGCCTGACGGCCCAGCTCTTCATGAGCGGGCGCGCTCATCCCGCCCAGTTCCAGCATATCGCCCAGCAGAGCGAAGCGGCGCTTGCAGGGGTACTCTTTGAACATCGCCAGCGCAGCCTTCATGCTGTCGGGGTTGGCGTTGTAGCAGTCCTCGATGACATCCATGCTGCCTGCTGTGGACCACCTTCTGGCGCATACCGGTCTGCTCGAAATCGGCCAGACCCGCGATGACGCCCTCGGGCGCGAGGCCCAGACGGGTGGCGGCGGCGTAAGCAGCCAGCGCGTTCGCCACATTGTGACGTCCCATCGCAGGAATCGTCACCTCATAGCGGCCTGCGGCCTTATCGCAGAGGGTGAAGGCCATGCCGTCGCCCTCCTGCCGGACATCGAGGGCGCAGACGTCGGCGTTCTCGTCGCCGAGGCTGAACCACACGGGCCGGACATGGGCGGGCAGAGCGGCTTTGCGCAGGAAGGGGTCGTCGCCGTTGAGCACGAGGGGCGAACCCTCGGCAAGGCCGGCGCAGATCTCCAGCTTGGCCTTGCAGATGTTCTCCTGACTGCCCAGATTGCCAATGTGCGACACACCGATGCAGGTGATGATGCCCACATCGGGGCGGGCGCACTTTGCCAGACGCTCGATCTCACCGGCGTGGCTCATGCCCATCTCCACGACGGCGTACTCCGTATCCCTGCCAATGCGGAAGATGGTGCGGGGCAGGCCCAGCTCATTGTTCTGGTTGCCCTCGGTCTTGATGGTATTGCCAAAGCCCGCGATGGCGGCGTAGGTCATCTGCTTGGTGGTTGTCTTTCCCACGCTGCCGGTGACGCCCACCACCTTCGGGTGGAACTGGCTGCGGTAGTTCGCGCCCATGACCATCATGGCATGGTAGCTGTCGGGGCTGATGACCGCCCGTTCAGCCGGGACGCCCTCCACCGGATGGTTGAGGACGACGTAGGCCGCGCCCTCTTCCAGCGCCTTGGCCGCGAAATCGTGGCCGTCGAAGCGCTCACCGGGAAAGCCACAAAGATGCAGCCGGGGCAGACCTCGCGGCTGTCGGTGGTCACGAGGCCGATGGGCTGGCTGTCGGCGAAGCCCTCGGGGGCAAGGCCCTTCAAGAGCAGGTCTGCTGCGATTTTTTCCATAATAAATCTCCTTATCCGCAAGTGATGGACCGGCCTTGACGACGGTGCCTTTCTGGACGCTGGCATTACCCACAGGGGCCTCGCTCTGGCTCTGGACCGGCGGTCTGCCGTTGCGCTGTCGCCCGCCACCTGACAGTTCAGGCCGGCGGCGGTCAGCATCTGGCGGGCAAAGTCGGCGCTCTTGCCGCTGACGTCTGGCACTTCCGTGTGGCTGCCGGAATAGGTATCGGTGTAAAGATAGATGGTGGTGCCGCTGGCCACCGCTGCGCCCGCGTGGGGGTACTGGTAGGTAACGACGGCGGCGGTCTGGTCGCTCTCGCTCTCCACGAGCTGATGCTGAGGCCCTTGGTATTCAGGGAGACCTGCGCATTGCTCCACTCCTTGCCCACGAGGTTCGGCACCTTGACGGTGTTCTGGCTGCGGTCGATGCCGTCGGTGGCAATGCCCAGATAGGGGGCGATCTCACTGATGATGTTGCCGACCACAGGCGCAGCCAGGATGGACGAATAGTCGGTGTGGGCGTTGTTGGGGTCGTCCAGCATGACGTAGACCAGAATTTCGGGGTCGTTGGCAGGCAGGACGGCCGCAAAGGAGGCCACTTCTTATAGTCGCCGTCGGCGCGGCGCTCCATGTTCAGCTGCTCGGACGTACCGGACTTGCCGCCGATGCGGTAGCCCGCGACGTAGGCGTTGGAGCCGCCGCCGGTGGTGGTGCCGTCGCCGACCTCATACTCCATGATCTGCCGGATGGTCTCGCTGGCGCTCTTGCTGATGACCTGGCGGCGGACGTTCGAACCGATCTCCTGAATGACGTTGCCGTTCTGGTCGGTGATCTTATCCACCACATGAGGGGTGACGAGGTAGCCGCCGTTGACGGCTGCCGAAATGGCGGTGCAGACCTGCAGCGGCGTGACCGCCATGGCCTGACCGAACGACGAGGAAGAAAGCTGGACTTCGCCCAGCTGGCTCTTGGTGTAATACTTCATCATGCCCGTCTCGTTGGGCAGGTCCACGCCGGTGCGCTCGGTGAAGCCGAAAGGCGTCGAAGTAGTCGTAGAAGACGCTGGGACCCAGCCCGCTGACCCAGCTGGATTAAGTAGATGTTGCAGCTGTTCCGCAGGGCCATAGCCAGGTTCTGCACGCCGTGGGCCTTTTCTTACCAGCGCAGTGATACGTCTCTTTCGCCACGGCGTAGGCACCGGAGCAGTTGAAGGTGGTGTAATAGGTGGCCTTGCCGCTGTCCACACCCATGGCCGCCGTGATGACCTTGAAGACGCTTCCGGGGTAGTACAGCTCGGTGATGGCCTTGTTCTTCCACTGGATATCACGGTAGGTGCCGGTGTAGTCGGCCTCCTCATCCGGTATCTTCTGGCCGTTCTCGTCCCGCAGGTAGTTGCCGTTCTCGTCTTTTTTTGTAGATGGTGTACAGCTCCGGCTCTGCGGCCACCTGCTCCTGCAGGTAGGCCAGGTTGGCGCTGTAATCCAGCGGCTGATTGGGGTCAAAGTCCGGTTTGGAGGCCATGGCCAGAATGGCACCCGTCTTGACGTTCATCACGATGGCACAGCCGCGGTTCTCAACGGTGTTGGCCGCCACGGCCTCGTTCAGATACCGCTCCACCACTTCCTGGATATTGACGTCCAGCGAGAGAACGAGGTTGGAGCCGTCCTTGGCTTCGTAAGTGGTGGCGTTTTCATCGGCAATGGCGTTGCCGTAGGCGTTGCGCAGGGTGATGGTGCGGCCGTTCACACCGGCCAGCGTGGACTCATAGGAGTTTTCCAGACCGTACACGCCCTGACCATCCGCATTGCAGAAGCCCAGCACGGCGGCGGCAAAGCGGCCGTAGGGGGTAATCCCGCTGGAAGCCCTTGGAAGCCGACACCGACACCCGCCCCTTGCGGACAGTGGGGGTGCCGTCGTCGCCCTCCTGCTGGCCAGGCCCAGCTTGGCCAGAATCTTTTCCAGCGCACCGGCGGATTTTCCGCTCTTGCTGTGGGCCTTGTTGTAGGTCTTGACGTATTCCTCAATGGAGAGCTTGATGGCGTTGTTGACCTTGGTGGCCAGCACCTGATAGGAGCTTTCGTTTTGGGAGAGGGCATCGCAGACCGCCTGATACTGGGTCTGGTACTCTGCCGAAGTGGTATCCACGCTGTCCAGACTCTCGCCGTCGCCCGAAAGCAGACGCAGGGGCGATCTGGGTGCAGACCTCCTTCATGGCGGCCTCATCGATGGTGCGAGTCTCCGCCTTGGTATCCTGATCGGTGGTGGTGGTATACAGGGCCGTGCTGTAAGAGGGGTCGGCCCAGATGGTCCAGACCACGCTGGTGGAGGCCAACGTGATGCCGCTGGTGTCGTAGATCTCACCGCGGGTGGCCTGAATGGTGCTGTCCAGCAGCTGCTGCTCGGCGGCGTACTGGCGGTAGGTGGCACCGTCGCGGATCTGGATCTTGTACAGGCTGTAGATCACGGTCAGCGCGGCGACCACCACAAGAAGCACGGCGGCACCAAAGCTGATATGACGCAGCCGGGCACTGAGCCGTGCGTGCGGGTCCGCACTGCGGCGGCGGGTACTGTTCTTTTTGGGATTGGAGGATGGTGTTTGCATTGCGTACTCCCGAAGAAACCGAAAAAGCGTGCGCTGCCGCACGCTTTTCGTTGTTTGGTTTATTTTGCCGTTCTGACAGAGGCAAGAATGGTCATTGCCCCATCGTGGAGCAGATCCGACCACTGCCGCACAGCGGATGCCTTGCGCACCAGAACGCTGCCCTCATCCAGCCGGATGTAGGTGATCTGGCTCTGGTCGATCTTCATCAGCCCCAGGCGTGTGGCGGTCTCCTCAACACTTGTGATGTTGGTGCGGCTGTTCAGGGCACTGTTGTAGTATGTATACTGACTCTGCTCGCTCACAAGCGCTGCCTTGGCGCTCTGGATCTGAGAATTCAGCTCCACCAGCTGTGCCTCGCTCCACAGCAGGCTTACCGCAAAGCCCACCAGCAAAGCCGCGCCCACCAGCTGCAGCGCGTGCTGCATGGCGGCCCGCACCGGATTCAGCCGCTTTTGCCGCCCTTTTCTACCCGCAGCGGAACTTTGCGCTGCGTCTGAGGCGCTCTTCTGCGGCGCGCCTCTGTCATATCATATGCTGCCTGACCCATGGTACTCTCCTCCTCACATCTCCGGGGCTTTGCCGCCCTCAGATCTTTTCCAACACACGCAGATGAGCCGACCGGCTGCGCCGGTTTTCTTCCAGCTCCTGCGTGTTGGCTTCAATGGGTTTGCGGGTAATGAGCTTTGCCTTGGCCTTGCCGCCGCAGACGCACACCGGGAACTCCGGCGGGCAGGTGCATGCGGTGGACCAGCGGCGGAACTTGTTCTTGACCAGCCGGTCCTCCAGCGAGTGGAAGGTGATCACGCAAAGTCTTCCACCCGGTGCGAGATGCGCAAAAATGGTGTCCAGCCCCTCTTCCAGTGCGTCCAGCTCATGGTTTACCGCAATGCGCAGTGCCTGGAAGGTGCGGCGGGAGGGATTTTTGTTCTTCCGGCGCTCCGCCGGGGGCATGGCGCTGGCCACGATATCCGCCAGCTGCAATGTCGTTTCAATGGGAGCAGTTTCCCGGGCTTCCACGATCCTGCCCGCGATCTGCCAGGCGAAGGGCTCCTCGCCGTAATCCCGCAGGATGCGGGCCAGCTCCTCCCGGCTCTCGCTGTTCACGAGATCGGCGGCCGTCTCACCCTCCTGGCTCATCCGCATGTCCAGCGGGGCGTCCGCCCGGTAGGAAAAGCCCCGGGCCGCGTCGTCCAGCTGGTGGCTGGAAACGCCCAGGTCCAGCAGCGCGCCATTGATCTTCTCAATGCCCAGCTGCTCCAGAGCTTGTCCGGCATAGCGGAAGTTGATCTGTACTACCGTGGCAGGCAGGCCCGCCAGCCGTCTGCACGGCATCGGGGTCCTGATCCAGCGAGATGAGCCTGCCGCCCTGCTCGCCGTTCAGCCGCAGGGCGATCTGGCGGGAGTGCCCGCGCCGCCCGCCGTGCCGTCTCCACAGCAGGACCTTGCCGTATTTATACTGTTTCGGTTTTTACCAGTTTTTCATCCACGATGTTCACGGCCTCCCGGTTCTCGTCAGGAAAAAACGCAGGAGCCGCCCGCGAGAAAGGGCCTCGATGCCCAGCTGGCCGCTGCCAGCGCGGCAGGTCCAACACCCGGGCACCAGGCAGATCGAACTGGACGATGCTGAACAACCTCTTGACCTGTTCAATCGTCGGGCAGGTGATCTCGGTGCCGGAGCAGACTTCCGGCCTGCGGCCCGTGCTTCTCCACTGCAATAACGCCATGTAGCTGGTGAAGTACCCCAAGTTCCACATGCCGCTGGTCAGCGGACCTACTGGCCGCGTTAAACCGGCAGGTGCTGGAGGATGAAAGAGAGCTGTGCCGTGATGCGGGAGCTGGTGCAGCTGCTCAAGTTAATGAGGCGGGCAAAAACGGCATCACGAAATCCCCCCGCCGCCCCATGACCAATTTATCCGCTGAACCCTGTG
>VOFB01004595.1_pt1 | contig 31570 bp, 53 predicted proteins | sample 5384141 | NCBI WGS metagenome assembly VOFB01 (sample SAMN12384721, study PRJNA508395) | human gut metagenome | isolation source: healthy gut A | host: Homo sapiens | reverse complement strand
CATCGCAGGAGGATGGGGAAGCGTTTCTGGAACAAGAGGAAAAGACTGCCCAGATTTCAGGCGATGGTTCAGCCCCAAAAAAGAAAAATGCGGAAGTACAGAGCAGAACAGACAGGGAGCTTTCCACAGCGCGGCAGAATGGTTCTCATTGGGACAGAAAAAGGGGAAAAGGCGGATATTCCGGTGGATACCGGGGATTTAAACGCTCAGATAATCCGGATGTGGTCTACGGAAGGGACTTTGAGGAGGGAGGCCATCCCCATGGAACAGATCCAGGGCGAGATGGGCGAGGTGGTTATCCGCGGGCAGATTCAGGCCTTGGATACACGGGAGATACGTAACGAAAAACCATTATTATCATAGAGATAACAGACTTTACGGATACTATTGTAGTAAAAATGTTTGCCAGAAATGATCAGGTGGCGGAGATTCTGGAGGGTGTTAAAAAGGGTGCTTTCCTGAAAATGAAGGGTGTCACTACCATCGACCGCTTTGACGGACAGTTGACCATCGGGTCTGTGGTGGGGATCAAAAAGATTTCCGATTTCAGAGCCGGGCGCCAGGACACTTATCCGGAGAAGCGGGTTGAAACTGCACTGCCACACCAAGATGAGCGATATGGATGGAGTCTCGGATGTAAAGGATTTGGTGAAGAGGGCTATGAGCTGGGGGCATAGGGCTCTGGCAATCACGGACCACGGTGTGGTACAATCGTTCCCGGACGCCAACCATGCAGTGCCTCCGGATAGTGACTTTAAAGTGATCTACGGTGTGGAGGCATATTTGGTAGATGATCTAAAGGATTTGGTGGTAAATTCCCCACAACCAGAGCCTGATGACACCTATGTGGTGTTTGACCTGGAGACCACCGGATTTTCCCCACCCAGAACCGGATCATTGAGATTGGCGCAGTGAAGGTAGTGGATGGCAAGATTGTGGATAAATTCAGTACCTTCGTAAATCCGAGGTACCGATTCCCTTCCGCATTGAGGAGCTGACCGGCATCAACGACAACATGGTTCTTGACGCGCCTGTGATTGAGCAGGCTCTGCCTGATTTTATGGATTTTTGCCAGGATGCGGTGATGGTTGCGCACAATGCATCCTTTGATATGAGTTTTATTGAGGAAAACTGCAGGCGTCAGGAGATAGAGAAGGAGTTTACCAGCGTGGATACGGTGGCCTTAGCCAGAGTTCTGCTGCCTCAGTTGAACCGGTATAAACTGGACACCGTTGCAAAGGCTCTGCATGTCTCCCTGGAAAACCACCACAGGGCAGTGGACGATGCCGGATGTACGGCTGAGATTTTTTTGTGAAATTTGTGGAAATGTTAAAGGAGCGGGAGGCCTTTGCGCTGGACGCGGTGAACCGTCTGGGCAGGACATCCGCGGACCAGGTTAAAAAGCTGCCCTCCCACCACGCCATAATCTTGGCAAAAACGATGTGGGCAGGGTAAACCTTTACAAGCTGGTATCCCTCTCACATATGAGCTACTATCACAGGAGGCCGCTGGTGCCCAAAAGTGTTTTTAACGAGAACAGGGAGGGGCTGTTAATCGGCTCTGCCTGCGAGGCAGGAGAGCTTTTTACCAGGCAATTTTAAACGGAAGGTCTGAGAAGGAGATTGCCAGGCTGGTGGATTTCTATGATTATCTGGAAATACAGCCTCTGGGGAATAATCAATTTATGATTGCCAGTGAGAAGGTGCAGATTTCTTCCAGGGAAGAGCTGATGGAGATCAATAAAAAGATCGTAAAGCTGGGAGAACAGTTTAATAAGCCCGTGGTCGCTACCTGTGATGTGCATTTCCTGGATCCGGAGGATGAGGTATACAGGCGGATCATTATGGCTGGCAAGGGATTTGGGGATGCGGATGATCAAGCCCCGCTGCTCTACCTGCGCACCACAGAGGAGATGTTGGGGGAGTTTGCCTACCTTGGAAGCGAGAAGGCTGAGGAGGTGGTTATCACCAATACCAACCGGATTGCGGATATGTGTGAACGTTGTCCCCCCCCGTCAGGCCGGACAAATGTCCCCCTGTAATCCCGGACTCAGACAAGACTCTGAGGGAGATCTGCTACAACAGAGCCCATGAAATCTATGGGGAAGGGAGCCCGGAGGTGGTGGTGGAGCGGCTGGAGCGTGAGTTAAACTCCATCATTTCCAACGGCTTTGCCGTGATGTACATCATTGCCCAGAAGCTGGTGTGGAAATCCAATGAAGACGGCTATCTGGTGGGGTCCAGGGGGTCTGTGGGCTCCTCCTTTGTGGCTACAATGGCCGGTATCACAGAGGTCAATCCCCTGAGTCCCCACTATTACTGCAGGGAATGCCACTATTCTGAGTTTGACTCAGAGGATGTGAAACCCTATGCGGGAGGGGCGGGGTGTGACATGCCGGATAAGGTATGTCCCAACTGCGGCGCCATGCTGATTAAGGAAGGATTTGATATCCCATTTGAGACCTTCCTGGGCTTTAAAGGAAATAAGGAGCCGGATATTGACCTGAACTTCTCCGGTGACTACCAGGAAACGCACACCGGTATACAGAGGTAATCTTTGGGAAGGGACAGACTTTCCGGGCCGGCACCATCGGTACTCTGGCGGATAAAAACCGCTTTTGGGTATGTCAAAATTATTTTGAGGAGAGGGACAGCGCAAGCGCACCTGTGAGATCAACCGGATCGTGCAGGGGTGCGTTGAGTCCGCCGGACAACGGGACAGCATCCCGGAGGAATTATCGTACTGCCGCTGGGGGAGGAGATCTATTCCTTTACACCTGTGCAGCACCCGGCCAATGACCAGACAACAGACATTATCACAACCCACTTTGACTACCATTCCATTGACCATAACCTGCTCAAGCTGGATATACTGGGACACGATGATCCCACCATGATTCGAATGCTGGAGGATTTGACAGGTCTGGACGCACAGAAGATACCGCTGGATGACCAGGAGGTGATGTCCCTGTTCACAAGCACCCGGGCCCTGGGATCACCCCGGACCAGATCGGAGGATGTCCTCTGGGTGCACTGGGTATTCCGGAGTTTGGGACAGAGTTTGTTATCCAGATGCTGGTGGACACCAAGCCCAAGAGTTTTTCAGATCTGGTGCGTATCTCCGGGCTGTCCCACGGTACGGATGTATGGCTGGGAAATGCCCAGACTCTGATCGAAGAAGGAAAGGCTACCATTTCTACAGCAATCTGTACCAGAGATGACATCATGACCTATCTGATTCATATGGGACTGGAGAGTGAGCTGTCCTTTACCATTATGGAGAGCGTGCGGAAGGGCAAGGGACTGAAGCCGGAGTGGGAGGAGGAGATGAAGGCCCACGATGTCCCGGACTGGTACATCTGGTCATGTAAGAAGATCAAATACATGTTCCCGAAAGCCCACGCTGCGGCGTACGTCATGATGGCTACCGCATTGCATACTGCAAGGTTTTTTATCCTCTGGCTTATTATGCCGCGTTCTTCAGTATCCGTGCCTCCGCCTTTAGCTACGAGCTTATGTGCCAGGGAGCAGAGAAACTCAGCTACTATATAGAACAGTACCAGAAACAGGGTGATACCCTTACGAACAAAGAGCAGGATTCCCTGAAGGATATGAAGATCGTCAGGAAATGTATGCCAGAGGGTTTGAGTTTACACCCCTCGACCTGTATACTGCCCAGGCCAGCCGGTTTCAGATTGTAAACGGAAAATTGATGCCCTCCCTGAGCAGTATCGATGGTCTGGGAGATAAGGCTGCGGAGGCCATAGTGGAAGCTGCAAAGGATGGGCCTTTCTTGTCAAAAGACGATCTGCGTATACGCACAAAGGCTAGTAAGACAGTGATTGATATGATGGATGATCTGGGGTTGCTGGGCGATTTGCCGGAATCGAACCAATTGTCACTTTTTGATTTTGCTTAGAAACATATTAAAAAATAAGAACACTGTTGCATTATGGGAGAGGCCATGATATAATAAAGCTATACTTGAAGCCGTAACCATATTTAACAAAATAAGTGAGGATTCTCCGCCTCTGCAAAGGAGGAGGAATCACCGAAAACAAGATTATCATAGATTGGAGGAGTGTTATGCTTGATCGAAATGATCTCAAGGCAATTGGAGAAATTGTAAATGCAGCAGTTACAAAGTCAGAAGAACGGATGATAAAACGGATAGATGAATCCATAAAAGAATCCGAAGAACGGATGATAAAACGAATGGACGAATCCATAAAAGAATCGAAGAGCGAATGATAAAACGAATGGATGAATCCATAAAAGAATCCGAGAGTATGCTGCTGGATGAGATGGAAAAAGTATTATGACAGCAGTATGAAAGAAGTGAAAATGATACAGAAGAGAGTGGACAATCTGGAAAATATATGCAGGCTGAATCAAAGTGAGACAGAAACGCTGCATATATATTTCAGAATTGTTGATGATTTGCAGGAGAGAGTAACAATTCTTGAGAAAAGTTGCAGGTAAAACGCAGCCGTGCGAGACACAGATAATTGGCGTTACCTCCATTTAAAAAGCATGTTTCAGGTTCTTAATCGTGTACTGGAGCATGCTTTTTTGTATATATCCAGTGTATACAATACGATTACCAGCAATGAAGATGCCATGGAAGTCCTTCTATGCAAGCGATTATAGTATTTTGCGTCATCTGACAGCAAATAAATATGTAGTCATACAGTATTAGTTTGATTAAATGAAACGTGATTATTACTATAAAATTATACTTATATTGTGGCAAATGATGAATAAAACCGTAAAAAATACAATGAAATGAATAAAATATTCTATGTTTTTTGGAAAATTCATACGATATACTGTCAATGTCGACTAAATTCCTAGACAAAGGATACCAAACAGAAGGGAGGAGTTAAGAAAATACGTTAAATGTCAATAGCAGTTCTGTACACAAATACTTCTTAAATGGGACAGAACAATCACTGTTGAAGTGGGAGTAAAGTAACAGTTCAGGCAGGTGTGCACATTTACTGCGCATTCCTCGACGAACAGCGAAAGCTGTTCGCCAGCCGATAGAGCATGAGTTACGGTATGCCTTTTGGGTGTACAGTAAGGACAAGCTTCAAGAGTGCATAAATCCTATCGCTGCAGGCGATTTTAAAAGATTTATGCAGTAACAGGACAGCTTGACTGAATTGTTACAGAGTAAATGAAAGAAAGAAGGAAATCGTATGAAAAAAAAAGATGCAGCAGACAATGCGTTCCGTGATTTCTATGGTACTGGCTTTATTGCTGGTGCTTGGATCTCTGGACATTCCTGTCCGGGCGGCAGAGCCCAAGGCGGGAGGCCAACTGACAGGTGCCTATCGAATCTACAATATCGCAGATTCCACACAGCGGATAGCTCCGGGCGGAAACAGCGCCTATGAGGGAAATAGCCTCTGGCTGTGGGAACAGGAGGACGGTGCTCCGGCAGATTGTGAGATTTTCCGGTTTGAGGATGCTGGAAATGGAACTTACTATTGGTATTCCAAACAGAGCGATACCTTGGTGATGCAGGCAGAGTCGGATTCCGTCAGCGTACAGACCAAGGATACGTCCAATGCGGCACAGAAGTGGACTATTGAAAAGGTGGAGGGAACCAAAGATCATTATTATTTGATAAACGGGGGACGGTATGTAAGTTCCGGTTCCGACAGACACTCTCAGATTACCATGTCTGATACTGCAAAAGCATGGCGCCTGGCAAAGCTTGAGTCCAACCTTTCCCTCACATTAAGCGCGTCCGTAGCGCGGACCGGGGACAGTATCACAGCCTCTCTGACCGGTTTTGATGAGGACGGAAATAACATAGAGGTTACCGATGCGAAATTTCGCAGTAGTGATGATACAATTGCCAGCGTAGACGGCAACATTATTACAGCCAATCAGCCCGGAACCGTTACCATCACAGCAGAGGCGGCGGGAGCGAAGGCAGAGGCCACTCTGACGATTCTGAAAGCCTCGGAAGAGTGGGCTGGTGTGTACCGCATCGACAATGTAAAATATGCAGGATATCTGCTGGAGCCGGGTGCAGACTTGGTACGGGCCGGAAGCAGCCTCTATCTGTGGAATACAGCCCTGCAGGAAACCCGGATGTGGGTATTCACCGATGCGGGTGACGGATATGTGTACTGGCATCCCAAAAAGGATCTGACGCTGGCCCTGGAAGGCGGCGGAAGCGGGGCCAACGTAGAGATTCAGAACAAAGGTGATGTGGTTGCTCAAAAGTGGAAGATTGTCAAGGATGAGTCCACAGGCAATTTCCGGATACAGAATAAAGAGTCCGGCCTGTATGTGGGAACCGAGGGAGACAACAATTATGCTCTCGTAAAGATGCGGGAATCCAGCGCGGAGACAACGCTCTGGGTGATAAAGGAGCTTGAAGCCACCATTACCCTGGAGCTTGGGGCCAGCTATATTCAGGCGGGAGGCACAACAGAGGTGACGGTAGCCGCCAAAGACGGTAGCGGCGCGCCCCTGACGAAGGGCATAGAAGTCCACAGCAGCGATGAGACAGTGGCAAAGATTGAAGGCAATACGCTGACTGCCCTGAAAACGGGAACGGCGGTCATCACAGCCACAGTCACCGTGGGGAATAAGACTTATGCTTCCAACCCTATCACGGTCAATGTGACAGAGGAGGAGCCGCTCTTCACCGGAAGAGAGTGGTATAAGGATATCACCACAGCTGAAATCAATCGGGAACCCTCCCATGCAGACTCTATCCCTTACCAGGATGCAGCCACTGCGGTGAACAGCGAGAAGAGTGCACTGATGAAGCCGGAGCAGAGGCGAGTGATTATTATCAGCTCCTCTCTCAGAAAGACTGGGATTTTGCACTGGTGAGAACACCGGCGGATGCAGAGTCTGCAGACGCCAAAGGCTATCTGGAGGAAACGCTTCCCCAGGAGGCAAGGGGCAGACTTTCAGAAGGAATTTGTTCCTCAGCCCTGGCAGACTTACCGGAATGAGGACAAAACCTTCAAATATTTCGATGAAGCCATTTACACAAACAGCATTTATCCGTGGGGAACCGCGGGGAACAGCATTGAGTACGATGATCCCCAGGCGCCTCTGATTTACAATCCGGTGGGCTATTACCGTACAGAGTTTACCACCCCCAAAGATTGGGACGGCAGAGAGACGTTTATCTCTCTTCAATCAGTAAAATCTGCCTACTATCTGTACATCAACGGCAAGCAGGCAGGCTACAGTACCGATAGCTTTACTGCCCATGACTTTAATATAACGCCATACTTAAATGCGCCTGGTGAGAAAAAAATACCCTGGCTATAAAAATTTACCGCTTCTCCATTGGCAGCTATCTGGAGAACCAGGATTTTATCCAGGAGAGCGGTATCATCCGGGACGTGTACCTGTACTCTAAGAATCAGGATGCAGAGATTCGCGATTTTTTTGTACAGACGGAATTTGCAGACCGGACCGATAAGAACAGCGATGTGACCATGAATGTGGATGTGTCTGTGCGTAATCTGACTGAAAACGAGAATACAGAAGGCTTTACAGTGGATGTGAAGCTTCTGGATGCGGACGGTAAGGTAGTGGGAAAAGACACGCTAAGCTATGACACGCTGACTGCCCTGCAGGGGGTAAGCGGCTCGAATAATGAGGAAGCAGCACCGGCCGACAGTGAAAAAGAAATTAAATCTGGGAGATACCAAGACGGCCACCATTGAAGTAAAGAATCCCAAGAAGTGGTTTCCGGATACGCCCAATCTGTATATGGTGACCCTGGAACTGAAGGACGGAGCTGGAAACGTGCTGGAGGCGGAGGCAGAGAATGTGGGCTTCCGTGAGATCTACAAAGTGGATATCAATGAGGCAGGCCAGGAACAGATGCAGATTACTGGCCAGAAGATCATATTCCGCGGGGTAAACCGCCATGACACAAGCCTGGAAACAGGAAATGCTGTGACAAGGCAGGAAATTACGGATGATTTGAAATTAATGAAACAGTTCAATGTGAATGCCATCCGCACCTCCCATTATCCAAATGACAAGCTGCTGTACGATCTGGCCGATGAACTGGGATTGTATGTCTATGCGGAGGCGAATGTGGAATCCCATTACGGAGGCTACGCAGACCACTCCACACCGATTCCGGGCGCGGACAGCCGCTGGGTAACTCCGGTCATGGACCGGAATATGAATATGGTAGAGCTGTTGAAGAACCATCCTTCCATCATCGGCTGGTCTTACGCCAATGAATCCACCTACACCAGTATTAAATGGAACAATGCTTACTGCTTCTGGGCAGCGGCTATGGCTGTACTGAACCGTGATCCCAGCAGAATCCGTATGTATGAGCGGGAATCTGACGGATACAATGGACACCGTTATCAGAAAGATGCGGAGCAGATCCCTGGGGCATGGAGACGAGAAGCAAAAATATCGTAGATGTTCACAGCACTCAGTACCCGGAGGCCTCTGCCGTCAAGCGATACGCAGAGAACACCAGCAACAAGCTTCCCTATATTGAGCAGGAATACGAGCACGCTATGGGACAGGCCTTCGGAAGCTTTGACGCTTTCTGGGATTTGAACCGCACCTATGACAACCTCCAGGGGGGATTTGTCTGGGATTGGGTGGACCAGTCTTTGGAGACCACGAAAAAAAGGAAATACCTTCTGGGGATACGGCGGAGACTGATTGATGCGTCCAGCAACGCGGACGCTTTTTGCGGAAACGGCGTCCTGTTCGCAGACCGCACTCCGTCAGCTATGGCAGTGCAGATGCGCTATGACCATCAGCAGATCAATTTCTATCTGGAGAATGAAGAGTCTGAGGTCACTGACAGGCAGATCAGGGTCAAAGTGGTCAATGAGCTGGAGAACAGCACGCTGAAAGACTATGACATTACCTGGAAACTGACAAAGGACGATGCCGAGATTGGCCATGGGAGGCTGGAGCTTTCCACAGACGGCTTGGATGGAAGCACATTTGGAGAAGAGACGGTGACCGTCACTCTCCCGGAAGTGGTGCCAGAGGCTGGCGAAGTATATATGCTGGAGTTTGTGGCAGAGCATAGGAAGCAGCCGGATTGGGATGCCCACAGGTACTTATGACAATGTGGCCGCTCATACGCAGATTGACCTTACGCCTGCGGATGTAGGGGAAAAGACACTCCTTCAGTATACCAATATGAGTACCTTCACCAAGGCAGAAAATGGAAAAAATATGCTGACGGTAGAGGGAACCACAGACGCCGGAAGGTCCTTCTCACTGAGGATGGACAAAGAGACCGGCCTCCTGCTGGATTACTGTGTGGATGGCCAGGTAGTTCTGGAGAAAGGTCCGGTACCCAGCTTCTGGAGAGCACAGATATACAATGACATACCGGTAAAATACAACAGCGCGCTCAGTAATGAAGCAGATACCATGGAACTTTCCAGAGAACCGGTGATTACCATGGATGAGAATGGCAAACATATCAAGGTGGCCCTGCGTGTAAGCCTTCCGGTGGATGCGGAACAGACGATTACCTATGATATCTATGGAAACGGCGAGATTGTAGTGGACAGCTCCTTCACGCCAAAGAGTAACTTTGCTCCGGGCACAGTCGGACAGTATGCGCTGCCAAAGGTTGGCATGCGAATGACACTGGCGGCAGGCTATGAAAATCTGGAGTACTTCGGACGGGGGCCGGAAGAGAACTACATTGACCGGAACACATCCACTGATGTGGGTGTATACAAGAGTACTGTCACCGAACAGTTTGAGAGCAAACATATAAAGCCTCAGGAAAATGGAAACCGTACAGATGTGCGCTGGACTTCCCTGACCAATGAAGCGGGCAGCGGAATCCTTGTGCGGGCAGATGGAACCATGGAGACCTCCGCCCTTCATGTAAAGGCCGAGAATCTGAATCCATCCGTCAGTGACTATCCCTATAACAATCAGCCCATTCGGCATTCTACAGAGGTGCCTATGGATGAGGAAACGTATCTGTGCGTGGACACCATGCAGAGAGGTGTCAGCAACACAGCATTCTTTAATCATATTCCGCTGAGCGGATATTATCCCACGACACAGGCCAATGCGGACGGGACGTATCCCACTTACCGGAAACGTTTTGCCATCCAGCCCATCACGGCAGATACAGATAAGATGGCAGCCGGTAAGATTGGATTTGAAGCAATGTATGATAAAGAATCCGATCTCGCTGCAGTAGAGAAGGCGGCAGAGGAGGCTGGTAAGGCTGCCGCAAACGCTAAAGCAGATGCTGAGGCCGCAGAAGCCGCCCAGACAGCCGCAGAGTCTGCAAAGATGCAGCCTCCGCAGATGCAGCCTCTGCATGTTCGGCTCAGACAGCCGCAGAAGCCGCTAAGGCTGCCGCCGCAGCTTTCCTTGAAAAAGGCAGAGAGTGATCTTAGCAAGTCAGCTGGCAGTGCCGGGGCCAAAGAAAAAGCCGATGGCCAAAGCAGCCGCAGAGAAAGCCATAGCTCAGGCAGAAGCCGCCACATCTGCTGCCATGACAGCCGCGGATGCCGCCGAAGCCGCAAAGACGGCCGCGGATACCGCAAAGAGAGGTGCAGAACAGGCAAAACCCAGGCACAGCTGGCGGATACTGCAGCAAAGAATGCACAGCAGGCTGTTGGACAATTCGATGAGGATGCCCAGGCTGCGAAAATAGCTGCTGATAAAGCGAGAGATGAGGCATTGGCGGCAGAGGCTGCTGCTTTAACAGCAAAAAGATACGGCAGTAGATGCAAAAGACCAGGCAGAGGCCCAAAAGACCACTGCCGCAGTAGCAAAAACCAGCGCAGAATTTGCTGCAGAATCCGCAAAAACCCAGGCAGACGCTGCGGAAGCCGCCGCCCTATGGATAGAAGGAGACATCCGCAAAGCAGAAGCAAAAAGCAAAGCTGAAGGAAGCCACGGATGCCCTGGAAAAACAAAAGCTGCACAGGCAGAACTGGAAAAACTGTTGTCAGCGGAGAGATTCAAGGCTTCCAAAGTAACCATCAAATCCTTAAAATCTGGAAAGAAGAGAGCAAAGCTTTCGTGGAAGAAAGTAAAGGGAGCAGAGGGTTATGTGATCCAATATGGGGCAAAGTCAAGCCTTAAAGGGAGCAAAGAAGCTGACTGTCAAAAAAGGGTACGGTAACCGTAAAGACCATAAAAAGCTGACCTCTAAAAAGACGTATTTCGTAAAAATCAAAGCTTATAGAACAGTGGATGGCCGGAAGATCTATACAAAGGACAGTGCGAAGAAACGAGTTCGCGTGAAATAAAGGAACGAGAGGAGCAGCCTTGGCTGCTCTTCTCCATTTTATAAAAATTTTGTTGTGAGAAAAAAAAGATTGGTATATACTAAATTACATGCTTAGCATGAAAGGGGTAGGACCATATGAAATTATTTGAAAAATCTACAAAATTAGAAAACGTATGCTATGACGTGAGAGGACCTGTGGTGGATGAGGCCGCGCGAATGGAAGAGGAGGGCATCCCCATCTTAAAGCTGAATATTGGTAATCCTGCGCCCTTTGGCTTTCAGGCGCCGGATGAAATCATAGCGGATATGGCGCATAATCTCAGAAATACAGAAGGGTACTCAGACTCCAAGGGCATTCTTCCGGCCAGACAGGCAATCATGGAATACTGTAAAAGAAAAATATTCCCGAGTGGGAATTAATGATATTTATACAGGCAATGGCGTCAGTGAGCTGATCGTGATGGTCATGCAGGGACTGCTCAATGACGGAGATGAGATTCTTATGCCGGCTCCAGACTACCCTCTCTGGACAGCAGCTGCAAATTTGGCAGGGGCAGGCCGGTGCACTATGTATGCGATGAGCAGTCCAACTGGTATCCGGACATGGAAGACATCCGCAGAAAGATCACGGATAAGACAAAGGGAATCGTAGTGATAAATCCAAACAATCCTACAGGAGCCCTGTATCCCAGGGAGATCCTGGAACAGATTGTGGAGATAGCCAGGAGCATGGGCTGATTATCTTTGCCGATGAGATATACGACAGGCTTGTCATGGACGGAAGAAGCATGTCTCCATAGCCTCACTGGCTCGGATCTGTTCTGTATTACTATGAACGGACTGTCCAAGTCCCACAAAGTGGCAGGCTTCCGGGTTGGATGGATGTGCTTGAGCGGCGACAAATCCAGGGTTAAGGGATACATAGAAGGTCTCAACATGCTCTCATCCATGCGTTTGTGTTCCAATGTTCCGCCCAGGCAATCGTAAAGACTGCGCTGGAGGGCGTGGAGGTTCCGGACGAGATGATTCTGCCGGGAGGACGCATCTATGAGCAGAGGGAGTATATACAAGGCTCTGAATGATATCCCGGGGCTTTCTGCTATGAAGCCGGAGGCTGCCTTTACATTTTCCCAAAGATTGACGCGCACAGATTTAATATCACAGATGATGAGCAGTTTGTTCTGGACTTTCTAAAACAGGAGAAAGTACTGATGGTGCACGGAGGTGGGTTCAACCTGTCTACTCGGATCATTTCCGGGTAGTATATCTGCCCAAGGTGGAGGTGCTCGCAGAGGCCATGAATAAGCTGGAGCTGTTTTTGAAGAACTACAGGCAGAATTAATTGGATGGTGAGAAAGATGAAGGATGGAGCAATGATACTGGAGGGAGGCGCAGTCAGAGGAGTTTTTACTGCAGGAGCTTTGGATTTTCTGCAGGAGCAGGACTTTATGATCCGCCATGTAATCGGAGTCTCTGCAGGGTCTGGCAATCTGCTGAATTTTCTCTCAAGACAGAGAGGAAGGATGCGTGACTGTACCATACGCCAGAGGGAGGAAGATGGGAAGCTGATTGATTTCAAGAGGGCCCTTCACACAGGAAGCCTGTTTGACATGGACCTGCTTTTTGATATAGATCCAAAGGAAAAGTATCCCTTTGACTTTGATACCTTTTTCGCCTCTCCATGGGCCATGAGATTGTAGTGACTAATTGTCTGACCGGACAGGCAGAGTACCTTGCGGAATATGAAAATCCGGACCGGCTGATGCTGCTTGCACGGGCATCCAGCAGTATGCCTCTGGTGTCCCCGGTGGTGGGAACTTCAGGGATTCCATATTTAGACGGGGGGCCTGGCGGATTCGATTCCTCTGTTTCATGCCATGCAATTGGGCTGCCGTAAAAATGTGGTGATTTTGACAAGAAATAAGGGCTATCGAAAGAGCATATCCAGAAAGGCCATGGCCATCTATGGAGCTGCTCTGAAAAAATATCCGGAGGTGGTCAAAGCCATATGCAGACGTCCCCTTCAGTATAACCGGACTCTGGAATGTATTGAAAAGTGGGAGTCGGAGGGCAGAATTTTCGTGGTCCGCCCCCAAGTGCCGGCCATATCCAGGATGGAAACAAAACCGGATGCATTGATGGGATTTTATAGTCACGGATATGAACAGATGAAAAAGCAGTATGAAGCTATGCTGTGTTTTCTGGATGCATAGAAAAGTAACCGTACACCAGGGCAGTGCCTCAGCAGAGAGATTGTGAGAAGATCCATGTTTAAGTGTTTTTATCCGGACGAATATGTGGAGTCCGCCTACCAGATAGACTTTACAGAACTGCGGGAGCAGGGATACAGGGGAGTATTGTTTGACATTGACAATACCCTGGTGCCCCACGGTGCTCCGGCGGATGAGAGGGCGGTACGCCTTTTTGAGAGATTGAGGGAACAGGATCTGGAGAGCTGTCTGATTTCCAACAACCAGCTTCCCAGGGTAAAGCCCTTTGCGGATGCGGTGGGGACCAGATTCATCGAAAATGCCCACAAACCATCTGTGAAAAATTATCAAAGAGCAATGGAAATGATGGGATGTACCTGTGAAAATGCTCTTTTGTAGGGGATCAGCTCTTTACAGATGTCTTTGGGGCAAAGAGAGCTGGTATGAAAACTATTTTGGTAAAACCCATCCATCCTAAAGAAAGAGATTCAGATTGTGCTGAAGCGGTATCTGGAGAGGATTGTGCTCTACTTTTATAAAAAACAAAGGAAACAGTGAATATGAACCATATTATTTTAATCGGCTTTATGGGATCGGGGAAAAGCAGTGTTGGAAAAAAGCTGGCCCGGGCCATGGAGCTTTCGTTTGTGGATACGGATGATTTGATTGAAGAGCAGGCCCATATGAAGATTACCGATATCTTTGAGGAATATGGGGAAGAATATTTCAGAGATCTGGAGACATTGACTCTGCGGCAGCTGATGGACGCACAGAATCGTCTGGTGATTGCAGTGGGGGAGGACTTCCAATGCGCAGTGAGAACCGGAACTATTTAAAACAGCTGGGAACCGTCATCTATCTGAAAGCAGAGGTAGATACTTTGGTAGAGCGGCTGCAGGGAGACACCAGCCGTCCCATGTTAAAGGGCAGAGATCTGCAGACAAAAATCAGGGATCTGATGCAGGCGAGAGGGTGTGTTTATCAGGAGACGGCGGATATTGATATCGTAACAGACCAAAGGGCTACCGCCGGATTGTGGAGGAGATAAAGTGCCATGTATGAAAAGCTGGAAAAGATTTTGCATGATAAAAGGCAGATGCAATATTAGTGTCCGATGGTTACAATATGCACTACATCAGCGGATTTCGGGAGCTACCGGGTATCTGTACCTGACAGGCCAGAGAAAGGTGCTGATGACGGACAGCAGATATACTACTCAGGCTTCAGAAGAGACAGAGGGATATGAGATCCTGGAGGCAGGCGGGGGAACGGGATACGCAGAGCTTCTGGGCAAACAGCTTGCGAAAGACCATATCCGTGCCATTTGCTATGAGGATAACCAGATGATCTGTGCGGACTTTCATAAACTGAGGGAAGCGTGCGGGAAGGCAGAGTGGGTTCCGCTGGGGAGACAGCCTGAACAGTCTGAGGATGGTTAAAACAGAGGTAGAGCTTGCCAAAATAGCAAATGCGCAATCCATTGCGGATAAGGCCTTCTCCTACATCCTGGATGAGATCAAACCGGGAGTCACGAGCTTGCCATAGCTGCCAAGCTGGAATACTTTATGAAAGAGCAGGGAGCGTCAGGCACCAGCTTTGACACCATTGTGGCCTCAGGGCTTCACTCTGCCATGCCCCATGCGATCCCGTCGGAAAAGAAGATCCGGAAGGGAGATTTTGTGACCATGGATTTCGGCTGTATCTGGGATGGATATTGCTCAGATATGACCAGAACGGTAGTGGTGGGAAAAGCCAGTGAAAAGCAAAAGGAGATTTACAGCATTGTGCTGGAGGCTCAGAGAGCGGCACTGCACGTTATACGGGCCGGCCTGACCGGCGCTCAGGTGGATAAAGCTGCGAGAGATCTGATCGCGGGGGCAGGATACGGGGAGTATTTTGGCCACGGCCTTGGACATGGGGTGGGCCTGTTCATCCACGAGGAGCCCAGACTGTCGCCCAACTGCCATACAAAACTGGAGAAGGGAATGATACAGACTGTGGAGCCGGGTATTTACCTGCCGGAATTTGGGGGTGTGCGGATCGAGGATATGGTGGTAATTACAGAGGATGGGTGCAGAAATTTCACTCAGTCGCCCAAAGAACTGATCCAGCTGTAAAAATGGTTGAAAAAAGAAAGATTATATTATAGAATATCAATATCTATGGGAATAAGACGATTCCTATGTTTGAAAATTTAAGGAGGAATATCAGATGATATCAGCAGGAGATTTTAAAAACGGCATTACGCTGGAGATCGAAGGCAATATTATGCAGATTATCGAGTTCCAGCATGTAAAACCAGGAAAAGGTGCTGCTTTCGTTCGTACAAAGTTAAAAAATGTAATCAACGGAGGGGTAGTGGAAAAAACCTTCCGCCCCACAGAAAAATTCCCACAGGCGCGCATTGACCGGGTGGATATGCAGTATCTGTATTCAGACGGGGATCTGTTCCATTTCATGAATGTGGAGACTTACGACCAGATCGCTCTGAATGAGGATGCTATAGGGGATGCTCTGAAGTTTGTTAAGGAGAACGAGATGGTGAAAGTATGTTCCCACAACGGAAACGTATTTGCAGTTGAGCCGCCTTTGTTCGTAGAGCTGGAGATCACTGAGACGGAGCCGGGCTTCAAGGGGATACCGCCCAGGGAGCAACCAAGCCTGCCACTGTGGAGACAGGTGCTACCGTGTATGTTCCTCTGTTTGTGAGCACAGGAGATAAGATCAAGATTGATACAAGAACTGGGGAATATCTCTCCAGGGTATAAGATGCATATGATTCCAGGCTTTTGGAGCCTGGAATTTTTTTTTTTAGGAAGATACCTTATGTGAAACAAAAAAACCAAATTTGTCTAAGTTATGATTGCCTGTGATACATAAGTATGATAAAATTATAAAAAGAATCTGACTCAAGAAGGGAGAAACGAATGAAAGAGAAATCAAGAATTTTAAGCAAACTGATGGGGCTCGCTGTAATTGCCTGCGTTATGGCAATGCTGTTCGGAATGACAACATTTGCGGCAAATAAGTATACAAATATGACTGCAAAAAAAGTATATACGAACTTTGACCAGGACAATTCAATTACACATTACTACAAGATTAAGGTAAAGTCCTCCGGACTGCTTGCATTTTCCGGGTATGGACAGTACAGTACGGCTTATAGCACTTACACAAGAGGACTGACGGTTAAACTTTGCAACTCCAGAGGAAAAAGAACTGGATTCCACTTATGTGAATGCCTATTCAGATTACTCCAGTTCAGCATTCTATGGGGTGAACAAAGGGACCTATATGCTGAAGGTGCAAACACCTGATGCTTTTGTGCTAACGTATGATTTTAAAGCTTTCAAAGAAAAGAGCGGTACTTCTTTAAAGAAGGCAGTATCACTTAAGAAAAAAAGAAGAAAACGTATGGCGTGATGGGGATTGGTGAATCCGGAAAGAAAGTGGATTACTACAAGATAACTTTAAAAAAGCCTGCAAAGATTTATCTGGATATACAGGGCGCTTCAAGTGGTTCCATTTCCGTTAAGGTGACGCCTGCTAAAGGGATAAAACTTACAGGATATGCCTATGAGTCTGTGTACAATAATTCCAGAACCATGAAACTGCAGACCACAAAAGGAGGCAAGCTTCCGAAAGGAACTTACTACATAAGAGTTTACCGGACATCCAAGAGTTCTAAAGTAAATGGTTATTATGCACTGAAATGGAGAAAATAGACAGACAGGTCAAGTACTGTTTGACAAATTTTTGCAATTTACGATACTTAACTTAAACAGAAAGGTTTTCAAAGGCGAAAGTGTTTTTGGGACCTTTCTGCTTTTTTATAAAAACAAGGAGGAATTTGAAATGAAAACAGAGAGAATTGAAAACATGTGCGGAGGCAAGGGGCATGTCACCATTAAACATCTCTTAGAAGAAAAAAGAGCTCAACGGCAAATGTGGACTTTACGCGGAGGTAACCATTGAACCAGGCTGCTCTCTGGGATACCATGAGCACCACGGGGAGAGCAGAAACCTACTATATTCTTTCCGGGTGAGGGTGACTATGATGACAACGGTGTGAAGTAGGGCCGGTGAAAGCAGGGGATGTGACCTTTACTCCAGATAATCATGGACATGGACTTGTCAATACTGGTGAGACAGATTTGATATTTATGGCATTGATTATTTTTGACTAGGGGCAAATACGTTTTGGCAATCATATTTTTGTACAAGCTTATAAAAGGCAGTTCCTGCTCTGAGGAATTGCCTTTCTTCTATCATTTACGAAATGGGGTTTTGCCCCCTTGCTTCATTTTCCTGCAGTCTGTACAGTAAGAGTAAAGGCTTACTCAGTAGTTTTTTATAAATGTACTTGCAAAACGCACTATAATGTGATATGATAAGTGATATAAAAATCTAATAAGAAACATAATTATCTGGTGCATTCGCACTACAAATCCAACCTAAAAAACTAAATACAGAGAAAGAAGGGATGTTTTGAAGTACGAAGAGTTTGTTAGCAATTTAAAACAAAAGTACAGCAGCAGGCAGGGAAGTCGGTGCGTGTAGAACTTCGCCGAGTGACAAAAAACAATGGGATAGAGATGGACGGACTCTCTATCATTGAGGAAAACAGGCGTATCTCTCCCATGATCTACGTAGGGGACTATTTCAAATCATATGAGGAAGGGGCATCGCTTCCGGAACTTGCCGCAGAAATTCTGAAGGTCTATGAAAAGACAAAGGTACATGTCCCCATAGATCCGGAGTTTTATACAGATTTTAAAAAAAGTGCAGGACAGGATTGTCTGTAAGCTGGTCAACTATGAAAAGAACAGGGAGCTTCTGAAACGGGTTCCCCATCTTCCCTGCCTGGACCTGGCTGTGGTGTATTACTGTATGCTGGACAATCCACAGTTGGGGAACGGCATGATCCTGATTTACAACAGCCATCTGGAAATGTGGAATGTGAGCCAGGAGGAAATATTTGAAAGAGGGAGAAATAATACGCAGAAGCTTTTGCCCTATGAATTTCAGGGGATGGGAGAGCTTTTAAAGGATGGCTTTACAGAGGAAGAGCTGGTGTTTAAGGAGGATGCAGTGCAAGAGCAGGTTCCCATGTTTGTGCTGTCCAATGTGAAAAATATTTGGGAGCTGCCTGTATTTTGTACGACAGCATTTTAGCAGAGATAGGAGATCGGATTCAGGACGACTTCTTTGTACTGCCCAGCAGCGTCCATGAGGTGATTATTGTGCCGGCATCCTCAGGTGCCGGACAGGAAGATTTGGAGGCCATGGTAAGGGAAATTAACACCACGCAGGTACTCCCGGAGGAAATTCTTTCGGACCGAGTATATTATTATGAAAGAAAAAGTCATAGATTGAGCTTATAGAGGTAACAGTTCAGGCAGGCGTGCGTATTTACTGCGCATACCGTAAGAACGTGATTCAAAAGTGCATAAGATAGGCAAATTTTCGTTTTATTTGACTTTTAAATTGGATTGTGGTATCATAACTGTGTTGTTTATCCCAAAAGTATTGTTTGTGGGAGTAATGACAAAGGACATATTTGTCTGAAGGCCTGAAGTGGGACGCACTGATCGATTACAGGCCTCTGGAAAAGAGACAGGCACTTGTAGCTCAGGGGATAGAGCAACGGTTTCCGGTACCGTGTGTCGGGGGTTCGAATCCCTCCAGGTGCGCTCTTTTTATATACGAAAGTATTTCAGACAGATAGTAAAAATGGAGGTAAGCATAGTGGATAATTTTAGAGAGTGGCTATCTGATAATCTAAGATATATCTTACTGGGTTTAGCTGTCATTCTAATCATTGTAGTGGCTGTCTTTGCAGTGAAGCTGATCGGCAACATGGGTGAGAAAACTCCCGATAAGGGAAGTGAAAGCAGTTCGCAGCCTGCCGTAGTGGTGGATACAGAAACGCAAAGTGAGTCAGAGACCTCAAGTCCTCTGGTGCAGAATGACGCTGCAATATTAGATTTGGTGCAGAGATATTATACTGCAGTAGTCAGCAAAGACATCGACACCTTAAAGCAGATTGTAGAGTCTTTGGATGAAGATGCCCAGCAGGCAATTTTTGATAACAATTTTGTAGAAAGCTATAACAATATGACTGTCTATTCGAAGAATGGACCTGTCGAGGGCTCATATGTAGTCTATGCTTGTTATGATGGTAAGATCATAGATGTGGATACCATGGCTCCAAGCTTGAGTCTGCTATATATTTGTACAAATGATGATGGCAGCTTGTATGTGGCAGATCCACATAGCGATGAGCAGGTGGAGGCGTTTATTAATAAGACTTCCGCGGAACCTGATGTGGCTGCACTTCTTGCAGATGTAGAGAAGCGATATGCTGAAGCGGAAGAATCCGATCCAAACCTGAAGAGTACAATGAAGGCTTTGGGTGCTTCTGAAACAGAGGCGGTACTTCCCAATAGCGACGAGGCAGGTGTGGAAGCCAATAAGAAGGTGGCAGCCACGGATGTGTGTTATGTAAGATCCGATTCCGTGGAGACGGCTGACCCACTCGGTATGCTGGCTGTGGGAGAGACAGTGACACGCATTAAAAAGCTGGACAACGGCTGGTCCGAGGTTCGCTATGGTGATGCAGTTGGATATGTAAAGAGTGATTATTTGACAGAGGATCTCTCCTCTGTACAGAATTCGGAGAATAAAAGTTTGAGAAATTGATAGAACCAGGTCATGATCATTGACCTGGTTCATTCTTATTCCTGTAAATCTCTGCCGTGCAGGAAAGAACGCCCTATTCCCATGCATAAAAATTACATTTCTCCACATGCTAAGAAAAAGTATGCAGGAGGTAAGGCGATGTTGTCCCAATCGGAACAGAACGTGTTGGAGGAGATCAGCCAGGGGGCAGAGATCAGCCCTTCTGGACATTCACACTGTGATCAGCAAAGTGTACGACGATGAGCTGGCCCTGGATTTAAACCGCCAGGCAGCCAAGTATTCCAGATTGCAGGAAAAGGCAGAGGATAAGCTCTTGGAGACAGGTGTTATGCCAGAGCCCATCAGTATTGTGGACAGGACAAAGCGGTGGGCATCCATACAGGCGGGCACTGCCCTGAATGTGAGTACAGAGCATGTGGCGGACATGATGGTTAAGGAAAACGCCCGACGGCTGCGCCATCTCATGTCCACAGTGAAGGAGAATGATGTGATTGGCCGTATGGCCTATGAGATCGCAGAGGAATTCATGGATTTCGAGGAGGAGAATATCAGGATTCTGAAATCATATATATAGTTCGTTTGCAAGGCGGTTCCGAGGGATAAAAGTTCTCAGGGACCGCTGTTTTTCTCTGATGTGGTTCCTCAGGCTTATGGTAGCCGAAAGTGTATTTTTGTGTTATACTCTATGGGAATAATTGAGAAATGCAGACATGGAGGAAGGATAGCACGATGAGCAACCGGATGCAGCAGGAGTTTGCACATAGGGATGGAAACAGCCAAGTGCGGTTAAATAAATATTTGAGTGAAGCGGGTGTCTGTTCCAGGCGTGAGGCAGACCGGTTGATAGAGTCAGGTAAGGTGACAGTGGACGGCGGGACGGCTGTGACTGGTATGAAGATATTGCCGGGGCAGGATATCCGAGTCCAGGGGCAGCCTTTGAGCCGGGAGAAGGAGATGGTTCTGCTGGCAGTGAATAAGCCGGTGGGTGTGGTGTGCACTACGGACAAACGGTGGGGGATGAAACGGTGGAGGAGATGCTTTCCTATCCAAAGAGGGTCTTTCCGATTGGCAGGCTGGACAAGGACTCAGAGGGACTTCTGCTTGTGACGAACAACGGGAGATTTTAAATAAAATTATGCGCGCTGGAAATTACCACGAGAAAGAGTATGAGGTGACGGTGGACAGGCCGGTGACCGATGCGTTTTTAAAACGGATGGCAGAGGGGAAGATTCCTGTCGCGGGACAGTTCACCCGACCCTGCCGTGTGGAAAAGCTGGGCAGGGACCGGTTCCGGATCATTCTGACTCAGGGACTGAACCGGCAGATACGGCGCATGTGTGAATACTGCGGCTGCCGTGTGGTGAAACTGAAAAGAGTGAGAAGCATGAAGGTCCGCCTGGGCGGTTTAAAGCCGGGGAAATGGAGAAGCCTTACGGATCAGGAGATAGAGGAACTGTATGAAATGATGAAGGGTTCCAGCAGTGATTCCAGATATAAAAAGCGGTGATGGAGGAAGAAATGGATATAGAGCTTCAGAGAATGAGAGACTTGACAGAAATACTTACAAAAGCGGGAAAGGCTTACTATCAGGAAGACAGGGAGCTGATCAGCAATCTGGAGTATGACAGGCTTTATGATGAGCTTACACAGCTGGAGAAAAAACAGGTGTAGTCTTGGCGGGCAGTCCCACAACTGCAGTGGGGTATGAGTCCGTGGATGAGCTTCCCAAAGAACGCCATGCCAGTCCCATGCTGTCCCTGGACAAGACCAAGGATGTGGATGTACTGAAAGATTTTGTTGGAGAACAAAAGGCGCTGTTGTCGTGGAAACTGGACGGTCTGACCGTAGTGCTTACCTACAGCGGCGGTGCACTGGCCAAAGCAGTTACCAGGGGAAACGGGGAAGTGGGAGGGTGGTCACCAACAACGCCAGAGTGTTCCAAAACATCCCCACTCTCCATCCCCTATGAGGGGGATTTGGTTCTCAGAGGAGAGGCAGTGATTTCCTACAGTGATTTTAAAAAATCAATGAGGAGATTGAGGACGTAGATGCCAAGTATAAGAATCCCAGAAACCTGTGCAGTGGTTCTGTACGCCAGCTTAACAACGAGATCACAGCCAAGAGAAGGGTTCGGTTCTATGCTTTTTCCCTGGTACAGGCAGAAGGCGTGGAGTTCCAGAATTCCAGGAAGGCTCAGTTTGAGTGGCTGAAAAGTCAGGGATTTGCGGTTGTGGAGTATCGGGAGGTTACCGCGGACAATCTGGAGGAAACTGTGGCCTGGTTTGCAAATGCGGTTAAGAAGAATGACATCCCCTCCGATGGCCTGGTAGCGCTTTATGACGATATCGAATACGGACGTTCACTTGGCAATACCGCAAAGTTTCCCAGAGACTCTTTTGCATTTAAGTGGGCGGACGAGATCAGGGATACACATCTGCTGGAGATTGAGTGGAGTCCCTCCAGGACAGGGCTTATTAACCCTGTCGCGATCTTTTGAGCCTGTTGAACTGGAGGGGACAACCGTGAGCAGGGCAAGTGTCCACAATTTAAGCATAATGAAATCTCTAGAGCTTGGGATCGGGGACAATATACAAGTTTACAAGGCCAACATGATTATTCCTCAGATCGCGGAGAATCTGACCAGGAGCAACAGCGTAAAGGTTCCGGAGCACTGTCCCGTCTGGTGGGGGACCTACACAGATCCAGGCTGTGAACGATGTGGAAACCCTTGTGTGCATAAACAGCGAATGCCAGGCCAAACGGATCAAATCATTTACCCTGTTCGTCAGTAGAAATGCTATAAACATTGAGGGGCTTTCAGAGGCCACATTGGAAAAGTTTATTGCCAGAGGATTTATCAGGGAGTTTGCAGACATCTTTCACCTGAGCCAGCACAGGGAGGAAATCGTTTCCATGGAAGGATTTGGAGAAAAGTCCTATGAAAACCTTGCGGCCAGTATTGAGAAATCCAGAAATACCACACAGCCTAGACTTCTCTACAGCCTGGGAATTCCCAATATTGGTGTGGCCAACGCCAAGATGATCTGCAAAGCATTTGACTATGATCTTGTAAAATCAGAAGCGCGGATGCGGAGGAGCTGGCAGCAGTGGACGGTATCGGACCCATTATCGGAAAGACGGTGGCGGACTATTTTGCATCGAAAAGAATGCGGACGCGTTGGACCGGCTGCTTTCGGAGCTGAGTATAGAGATTCCGAAGACAGAGGGAGTCAAACCGATCTTTGAGGGTATGAACTTTGTCATTACCGGAAGTGTGAACCACTTTGCCAACAGAAATGCGGTAAAGGCAGCGATTGAGGAGAGGGGTGGAAGAGTAACAGGATCTGTGACTTCCAAGACTAATTATCTGATCAACAATGACACAGCCTCTGGCTCATCAAAAAAAAAAAGCGAAAGAGCTGGGAGTGCCAATTATATCTGAAGATAAATTTATAGAAATGCTGGGGTAAGTTATGTACGAAGAGAAAAACAAAAAATCAGGCAGAAGCTGGATGAGAGCCAGACACTGGAAAAAAGGGCGTAAGGGATTTTTCGGAATTCTCTTTGGGAGGACAGTTGTGGTGATTGTTCTTCTGCTTTTGCAGATAGCTCTGCTGTTTGTGGGATACGGATTGTTAAATGAGTATGTTTACTTTTGAATACGGTTCTGACTGTTTTGGGAATCCTTTTTGGTGGTTCATATCATAAACAAGTCAGGTGATCCGGTTTTAAACTTGTGTGGATCATACTGATCTTGGCTTCCCCGGTATTCGGAGCCCTCCTCTACCTGTTTGTGGAGCTGCAGCCTGGTACTAAATGGATAAACCGGAAGCTGCAGACCATGCATGCCACCACGAAGCCTTATTGGACTCAGAGTGAGGTGGTCGCCCTGAATCTGGAGAGAGAGAGCAACGAGGTGGGCAATCTGGCCAGATATGTCTATAAGAGCGGAGGATTTCCTACTTATCAAAACTCATCCGTCAAATATTTTCCCTGTGGGAAGGATAAATTCGCTGATCTTTTAACGGAGCTGGGGGCAGCTAGAAATTTTATATTTATGGAGTATTTTATTGTATCCAAAGGATATATGTGGGATACAATTCTGGAGGTTTTAAAAAGAAAAGTGAGTGAGGGAGTGGAGGTACGTTTCATGTATGACGGCATGTGCTCTCTGGCTATGATGCCCTTCAAATACCCCAAAAAGCTTGAGGCTATGGGAATTAAGTGTCATATGTTTTCCCCGGTATATCCGGCACTTTCCACTCACCAAAACAACAGAGACCACCGGAAGATAGTGGTGATCGACGGCCATACAGCCTTTACCGGGGGATTAATCTGGCGGATGAGTACATCAACCGCAAGGAGCGCTTCGGCCACTGGAAGGATACGGCTGTGATGATCAAAGGGGACTCAGTGAAGAGCTTTACACTTATGTTTCTGGAGATGGGAATGTGGAAAAAGACTCCAAAAAAGGAGAACTTCGACCGGTATCTGAATGTGCCTCAGACCAGGCTGCCCCAGCCGGGAGACGGGTTTGTGATGCCTTACGGGGACAGCCCTCTGGATGGAGAGCTGGTGGGGGGAGCAGGTATATATGGATATCTTGTATACTGCAAAAAATATATGTATATCATGACACCCTATCTGATCCCTGATCATGATATGATCACTGCCCCTCACATACGCAGCCAAGAGAGGGGTGGAGGTTATTATTATCATGCCCCATATTCCGGATAAATGGTACGCTTTTGTACTGGCTAAGACCTATTATAATGAGCTGCTGGATGCCGGAGTACAGATTTACGAGTTCATTCCTGGCTTTGTACATGCGAAAGTGTTCACATCCGATGACAGGAAAGCAGTGGTGGGAACCATAAACCTGGATTACCCAGCCTTTATCTGCATTTTGAGTGTGCAGCCTATATGTACAAAAATTCGGAGATTCCCAAAATTGAGAAAGACTTCCAGGATACGCTCAGGCAGTGTCAGCAAATGGGCCAGGAGGATTACAAGAAGCAGCCCCTGTTTAACCGGATAGCAGGCAAAGTATTGCGGCTGTTTGCTCCTCTGATGTAGCAAAATATCTAGGTGCCGCTGATCACGGATGGAACCGTAACGTCCATGTTAAGCGGACAGATGTACTGTGAAATTAGACTTTCGAAATACGCCGACTGTGTGGATATACTGTATAAATCACAATGACTTGGCATCTGTGGATTTACAGTAAATGGAAAAGGGAAGGTGAGAGTATGCCTATTAAGGTTCAGGCGGAACTGCCCGCAAAAGAAATTCTGAGAGAGAGAATATATTTGTCATGGATGAGAACCGGCTGTCCATCAGGATATACGCCCGATTCAGATTCTGATTTTAAACTTGATGCCCCTGAAGGAGGAGACAGAGCTTCAGCTGCTGCGATCCCTGTCCAACACACCACTGCAGGTGGATGTGACTTTCATGACCATGAGCAGCCATGAGTCGAAAAATACTTCCACCAGCCATCTCAATAAGTTTTATTTGACTTTTTGACCAGATAAAGGACAAAAGTTTGACGGCATGATTATCACAGGAGCACCTGTGGAGAACATGGAGTTTGAGGAAGTGGATTACTGGGAGGAAATTGGTGACCATTATGAACTGGAGCGACCAAAACGTTACCTCCACCATTTATCTGTGCTGGGCTGCTCAGGCGGGACTCTATCATCACTACGGACTGCAAAAGAAAGCCCTGCCTGAGAAGATGTTCGGACTTTTCTGGCATAGGGTGCTGAATCGAAAATTCCTCTGGTAAGAGGGTTTGACGATGTGTTCTTAGCGCCCCACTCCAGACATACGGAAGTCCCCCTGAGGATATCAGGGCGTGCGAGAGCATCACCATACTTGCGGAGTCTGAAGAGGCGGGATTCTTTCTGGGTATGGCCAAGGGCGGAAGGCAGATATTTGTAATGGGTCACCCGGAATACGACCGGATTACCCTGGACGGGGAATATAGAAGGGATACGGAAAAGGGAATGGACATTCAGCTTCCCAAGAATTATTATAAGGATAATGATTGCAGCAACAAGCCGCTGTTGATGTGGAGGCCCATGCCAACAATCTCTATACGAACTGGCTTAATTATTACGTATATCAGGTGACGCCTTATGACATGGCGGGAACATTTTCTAAAGTTTACAGGCAGCATCTGATTTTGGTCAGTATGCTGCCTGTAAACTTTTTGAGAAGCACGTTCTTTGCTATCCGCCTTAAAAATGATTGTTACCATCTTTTGTATGCGTTAAAATGTCTTCTGGATTGCACTCCAGTATATTGCACAACACATCAATGGTATGTAAGGTTACATTTTCGTTCTTCTTCAGCCGATCCAGCTGTCCTCTGCTCAATCCGAAGCAATTAATCAATTTGTATTGACTAATTTCTCGCTCCTTCAGTAGATCCCATATTTTATTGTACCTTATCATTTTTATTCTCACTTTATCTTTTGTACTTTTGCGTCTGCTTTGTCTTTTTGTCTGTTTTTATTATTACAAATAAAAGATAATTGTGTATTGCCTATATAATGGCAATGTTACAGCGGAATAAAAAGAAGCAGTGAGTAACGGGGTCTGTTAAAGAACAGGGAGGGTCAAGGTGCTGATAAAGGTCTCCTTTCCTGCGAAAACGGAAATCGCCTCCGTGTTCCCGCATGATTTTCTCACAGGTCTTGATGCCGATCCCGGTGCTCTCCACATTGTCACGAAGGAGAGAAGGGATGTTGTGAAACCGGAGGAGGAACTTCCCGGCTCCTTCGTGCGCCTCCACTTTCACAGGAAAGGAGGGGTCTGCGTATTTTTAATGTTGGACAAAAAGATTGTCCAGCACTCTCTGTATAAATTAATGTCAATCAGGCAGGTTTTGGAGAAAACCTCCTGGTCAAAGTTATTCTGCACCTCAAAACCGGAATTTTCCAGATCAAACAGCTGATTGTCCGCAAGGCTGTCCAGGAGCACATTGGTGGGAATGGGTTCCTTGTTATAGGAGTCCTCTGTCTTTTCAGACACAATAAAATACTCAAACAGTTTGTCGGACAGGTCCTTGATCTGATAGGATTTCTGAATCGATGTCTCCAAAAAATGGGTGAGCTGTTCCTCATCCTTGTACCGGTGCAGTCGCAGCAGCTCTAAATACCCGATCAGGGATGTGAGGGGGTGCGGATGTCGTGGGAGAGGGGCGGTGACCAGTTTCTGGTTAGCGTCCCGGTTGTAATTTTCTCTCTCTTGCTTCCTGAGGATAGATACGCGCATCTTATTGATGCCATTGGCCAAGAGGTAAAGCTCATCATTGCCCTTCTCAAACACTTCGTATTCCAGATTTCCGCCCTCCAAAATATATAGATCGTCTGACAGATGGTGTATGTATTTCACTTTCTTCTGTATGAAGAGAAGAAATAGAATCAAAAATACAACAATCCCAATGGTGAGGGCAGCATTGTGCACCAGTGAATAATAGGTGTAATAGCCATAATAATAAAAAGCTGCCTTCATCTCTTTAGAGTCTGTCAGAGTAACAGTGTAGCTTCGCATGCCCTCCAGCAGATATTCATCCGGATACATGTTCAGGGAATAATCTATCATCGTATCCTGGGCGGAGTCGGTGGCGGAAGAAGTGTCGTAAATGGTTTCACCCTCTGAATCCAGCATGAGCTGATGATTGTAATAGAGTGTCAGTGTGGATTTTTTGCTCTGAGGCCCAGTCCTTCAGCAGCTGAATGTTTTGTGAGCGAATGGATTCCTGGTCAATGTATTTCTGAAGCTCTGTTTGAAGCTTTTTTTTCTTTATAGAGCATGAAGTCATCGCTGTTATATTTATTGTCCAAATAGTTATAACCAATATCCTGGGAGACATGATAGGAGAAATAGGCAAAGACCAGTGAAAATATTACAGAAAAGAGCAGTTCCATAGCAAGGCTTTTTGTCAGCAGTTTTTTTATTTTTAGACAATGCGGTACCCCCTTCCCCATACGTTCTGGATATACCTTGGGTTTTGTACATCCGGCTCCAATTTTTTGCGTATATTTCGAATGTGTACCGTGACCGTGTTGTTGGAGGTGGAGAAATATGGCTCATTCCACACGCTCTCATAGATATTTTGGACAGAGAAGATTTTATTCCGGTTGGTGGCCAGCAAATGGAAAATCTGATATTCAATATCCGTCAAAAAGATTTCTTCGTCATCTCTCAAAATTTGATGGGTATCCGTATCAATGCTCAGATTTTGAATATGTATACAGGGTCCTGGGAGGAGCTGGATTGGTTGTAGACGTGGTAGCGGCGGATCAGAGCCTTGACTCTGGAGAGCAGTTCCGTGTAGGAAAAAGGTTTGCTCAGATAGTCGTCTCCCCCACGGAAAATCGAGTGTGTGAAGAAAAGTCTGTAAATACAGTTCTTCTATGATAAGTTTGAGCTGGTAAGTTAAGGAATTAGCTTCCAGCTCTTGTTTTATATATACTTTAGATATCCTTGCATGTCAAGAGAAGGCGAGTGATTCCCGCCTTTTTTCAGGACTGTACTTTTATTCTGGCAGTCGGTCCGAATACATGATACTCAGTTCCCCATAGACCTGAGCCCAGTTCCGAATTGTTGTTGTCCAACGCTTCGTGGCTTCAAATGTGGACAGATAAAGTGCTTTTAACAGAGCGGTATCGCTCGGAAATACACTTCTCTGACGATTCAGCTTGCGATAGGTGCCGTTCAGGCTTTCAATCGCATTCGTCGTGTAAATGACCTTTCTAACCTGTGAAGAAAACTTAAAAATCGGGGATATGGCCTCCAAGTTATCACTCCAGCGTTTCATGGAATTGGGATATTTAGGTGTCCATTTTTCGCTGACCCGTTCCTGGGCTTCCAGCGCTTTCTTCTCATCTGGTGCATGGTAGATGGTTTTAAGGTCTGTTGCAAATGCTTTACGGTCTTTGTCAGGTACGTATTTTAGAGTATTTCTAACCTGATGGACAATGCAACGCTGGTATTCTGTTTTAGGAATGCAGCAGCAATAGCTTCTTTGATTCCGCTAAGCCCATCGGCACAGATGATGAGGATATCTTTTACTCCACGATTTTTTAGTTCATTCAGCACAGAGAGCCAATACTTAGAACTTTCATTATCTCCGACATTGATTGTCAGAACTTCCTTCTTTCCTTCTGTGTTGATCCCAAGAATAACGTATGCGGCTAATTTTCGAATCACGCCATTATCCCGGACAGAATAATGAATGGCATCTATGTACAGGATTGGATAAATCTCATCCAATGGACGGTTCTGCCAGTCTTCAATCTGTGGAAGAATCTTATCTGTTACATCTGAAATAAATCCTTCTGATGCTTCAAAACCATAAATATCCTCCATCGTTTCAGATATTTGTCGGGTAGTCATTCCTTTGCATACATGGAGATGATTTTCTGATCAATATCAGAGATATCCTTCTGGCGTTTTCTTACAACCTGAGGTTCAAAGGTTGACTTACGATCCTGAGGAACATCGATATCCATGCAGCCATAGCTGCTGTTAACACGTTTGGATTTGTAGCCATTACGATAATCATCACTGTCTGAACGCTCAGTTTTTCGTATCCAAGGTGGTCATCCATTTCAGCTTCCATCATTTCCTTGATGGTTCCGCCAAACAAATCTTTGAGTGCATCCTGAATATCCTGTGCAGACTCAATGTCATACTCCTCCAAGAGCTGATGGATGATGTTGCGTTTTCCTTCTGTCATTTGTACTCTGTGTACTGGTTTCTTTTCTCTTTTTGCCATAATAAAAGGCCTCCTATGATTTTTTTATTTTTTTTATCATAGAAGACCCTTAGACCAGAAAAAACTTTCACAGACTCCGATCACCTTATCCGTGTCAGTGGATTTTGCTTTATTTATATTCCCTGCGGATATGTGTACAAGCGGTGATGCCCGAACAACCCGGCATCATAACATCCAGTATCACTAGGTCGATAGTATTATCCATTCGCTTGACTGCTTCCTCCCCATTGGCAGCTTCCACGATATCATAGCCTTCGCTGTCCAGCAGAATCCGGATGACTTCCCGGATCGCGCTGTCATCGTCTGCGATTAATATTTTTCTCTTTATATTTTCCATACGCCATGCACTCCTAACCTATATTCAAATTTAACTTGCGGGCAAAAGGGCTGTGTGTTTACTTCACAAAATTTTATCATAAATAGGCTGCCCTTTCTACAGAAAGCATCCAACTTCATAATTCTTCACAAATCTATATGGCATTTCTTTGGATTTTTACTGTATCGTTGCAGGAGTAAAGGAGGACACGATGAAAGCGATGATTCAAGTGAAAATATACGGAAGGTATACAGGGTGGGAGAAGAAAAATTGTGGCCCTGAATAATATTAACGTCACCATAGAGGAGGGGGAGGTATGCTGCATTTTCGGCACATCTGGGTCAGGAAAGAGCACTCTGCTAAACTTACTGGCAGGATTGGAGAAACCCACCAGGGGGAGATTATCATCAACCAGACACCTGTGACGGGGATGAATGAAAACCAGATGGCAGCATTCCGGCAGCAGCATTTGGGACTTATCTTTCAGGCCTACAATCTGCTTCCCTACCTGACGGCTGGGGAGAATGTGGCGCTTCCCCTGATGTTTCGGGGAGTAGAAGAGAAAAGCAGGAACCGGCAGGCTGCTCAGATATTGAAAAAGGTGGGGCAGGGGAATAGAATGTCCCATTATCCAACACAGATGTCCGGAGGACAGCAGCAGAGGGTGGAATTGCCAGAGCGTTTGCGGCACATCCGGAGGTGGTATTTGCCGATGAACCCACAGGAACTCTGGATACAAGGACCACAAAAAGAGATCATGGCCATGATGTTGAAATTGCCAGAAAACACAGGCAGACATTGGTACTCGTGACCAATGACCCTGAGATGGCAGGCTATGCGGACCGGATTGTCAAGCTGATAGACGGGGAGATTGTGGATGACCACAAAGTGAGGAGAACAGATAAAAAGGAACAAATACATAGGAGAACGGAGGAGGAACAGTGAAAAGACGCATACTTATACCGGCAATCTTATTTGTGGTCTCCTGTACAGGGATACAGGGTATCACCGTGAAGGCGGCCTCAGGAGCAGGGGAATCCGGTTCAGGCAGCCAGTGAGGAAAACGAGAATGAGAATAAAGAGTCCGGACAGTCCAAGGGAGAGAAGGACAGCACGGACACACCGGGCAAAATGAGCAGGATCAAAAGGAAAAGGAAACCCAAAAGCCCCAGGATGCGGAAAAAGAGACAGTCAAACAGGTTTTGGAGCCCGTGCTAAAAGTGGGAAGAAGAAAATGGAGCAAAAGATAATGCCGGGAGATAAATTTCAGGTTATCCTTACTCTGGACAATTCCAGGCAGAGCTAT
>VOFB01003772.1_pt1 | contig 31570 bp, 61 predicted proteins | sample 5384141 | NCBI WGS metagenome assembly VOFB01 (sample SAMN12384721, study PRJNA508395) | human gut metagenome | isolation source: healthy gut A | host: Homo sapiens | reverse complement strand
GAGCCATCAAAACAACTACAACTCTAAAAATCCAATACATTATCATAAACATAACTACTAAATATGTAGATAATTTTTTCATATTTTCACATTCCCCCTCTTATTTTTATTTAACGTCAAAAGGTGAAGCATAGCCTCCACCTCTCCTACTATTTTGATTAATCTACAAAATCAAAATCATCTTTAAATCTTTCTTTAAAAATTTCAAATACTTTATTCAATATCTCTTCATCTTCAACACTTACATATGATTCTTCTTCAGAATCTTCATCTGTATCTTCAACTTTTAAAATTACAACTTCTCCTTCTTCTTCGACTCCATCATCAACTACTGGTAATAAAATAACATATTCTTCATCATCTAATTCAACTAAATCTAAAAATTCGAATTTTACTTCATTTCCATCTTCATCATTTAGTATTACTATATTATCTAAATCTTCTCCTTCACCCATGTTCATTTTCTCCTTTCAAATTTATATTATATAATATTAATATCTACAAAATTAAAAAATTCTATACTAATATCATTCATATCATAACCTATTTTTTACTTTTTTGCAACAATTCTGAAAAAAACTTTAATTTTTTTCAATAATCCAAATGTACTACTGGTGTTTTTGAGTCCGTCCCCAAAACACCCAAAACATCAGTTCCCCAAAAACGTCTCCAATATATAAACAGCAGAAATTGTATCAACAATTGCTCTTTTCTTCTTTTTGTTTACATCTAAAAAATTCATTGTTTTTATGTGCTGCAACAGTTGTAAGCCTTTCATCAACAGTTACTATTTTTTTTCTGGATATTTGCATTTTAATTTATGTATAAATTTTTCTGTAACTTCTGCTCTTTCTGTTTTGGTTCCATTCATGTTATAAGGCATTCCAACAACAATTGTTTCTACTGGATATTGCTCAAAAATTTCATCTAATCTGCGTAAAACTATTTTATCAGAATTATTACGTTGTATTGTTTCTAATCCTTGTGCTGTTATATTTAAAGCATCTGTTATTGCGATTCCAACTCTTGCATCACCATAATCTATACTTAATATTCTACTCATCTTCTAACCCTATATAGTTTTTTACCATTTTTTCCAACAATTCATCTCTTTCAATTGTTCTTATTTTATTTCTTGCATCATGATAACTTGTAATATATGTTGGATCTCCTGATAAAATATATCCTACTAATTGATTTATTGGATTATATCCTTTTTTTTTGCAAAGCTTCATATACTTCCTTTAATATTTCTTTAGTTCTAAGGTTTTCAATTTTTTCAACCTCAAAATGCATAGTTTTGTCAAATTCCATATCTCTCACTTTCCCTTCTTTTTTATCTTTCATAATATTATATGTATTACATTTTTACTAAAATTTAATATAAACAAATTATACTTTTTCTAAATTTTAGTAATATCACTTTCACTCTTATCAGCACTATCTATATATTCTTCCAATTTTTTCAATACTTCTTCTAATCCTGTACCTTTATAATAAGTAGATAATGCAAAATTTAATCTTGGTGAAACTGTTATTTTTTTTCACTATCATCTTTTTATTTTCTTCATCATCATCATCTGGCAAAGATATTTTCATTTTTTCTAATGATATTTTAAATCATTTAAGAAATCTGCTACACCACTAATTTCAACACCTGAAAATGCTATAACAAATTTAGGTCCCATATATCTTACAAAAACATAGTTATTTGCTATATTTTTTTGAACATATGCACTTACTTGTGTTACTACCTCATTTCCTAATTCTCTTGAATATACCTTATTTATTTCTTCAAGATTTGCAATCCTAAACATACATATTGTAGAAGTTGTATGTTGATCTATTTGTCTCTTACCTTCTCCATATAGATACTCTTCTGAATATAATCCAGTAAACAAATCTTTTCGTACAATACTTTCTAATGTTTTTGATGTACTACTGTTTTTAATACAGAAACTATATTGTCTTTTATAACTTCTAAAACTGCTGTATCAACATTGTCAAAATCATGCGGAGTTCCACTTTCTATAATCCAATACCCTATATAAACATTATCTATATACAATGGGAAAAATATTGCTGATTTTGCTCTACCAAATTCCATCTGTTGATATGGTAATCTTTCTCTTTCTTTATTAACTGTTACATATTTTGGAGTTGCAGTTGTTATACTATCTTTAAACATATCTACATTTTGTAACATACTTAAAGATTTCCAATGTCTTTTATCTACATTTGAAGCTTTTACTACATATTCTGCCCCATCAAATACAACAATTGTGGAATATTTTATTTCATATTTTTCTATTAAAATATCATTTATTTTTTTATTTTATCATCTACACTTGAAGTTTGACCTATTGCATTCATAAAATCTTGTACAACAGATAAATTAGTTATTTTTGATTAATATTACGAAATGTTTGTATCTTTTTTATGTATTCTCAAATTGTAAATGATAAGTCCAATTACAACTATTATCAATACTCCAACTATTCCCATTAACACAATATTTTCCTCCTTATTTTTAATATTTTCTCATTTGCTCTAAAGTTGAATTTATACTAGGTGTAAAACCATTACTATTAGCTGTAGGTGGCCTATATGTTGATTTTCAGATCTATTTTTTATATAACATATTAGCTAATTCTGTTAAAATTTGTACTATATTTTTTAGGATATCCTCTCAAAAGAAATCTCACAATCTATTAATCCCTCTAAATATTTAACATATACTTGTTCATCAAAAGGAATAGAAATATATTTTATAAGATTTTTTTATCAAATAATTCTACCATATAAGTCATAGCTGGATCATTATATGAGGACATACCTCAATAATAACTTTATCACTAATTTTTCTTAACTTTTCAGTTTTATTTAAAACTATTCTTAATTTTTTCTCATCTAACACATTTCTTGATTTTAAAACATTCAAAAAAAGCTGTTAACGGTTGAATTGTTAAAACATCCATTGATTGAACCAAATAAATTTCTTGTGCATATGAAAAATATGAAATAGGTGTAGAATAATCACAATCTATTAAAACAACTGAATAATTCTTTATTAAAGTTTGTAATATCTCCCCTGCATTTTCTATATTATCATTATCATTTGGTAAAGCTGTGTATACTGTTAAATTTCTATTAGCTTGTATACCTTTTGCAACACCATCAATTAAATTTTGGAAACAATTCATTGCAGTATTACGCAATTCTTCTTCATTATTTGTATAAATATAATATGCATTTCTATTTTGAGTCATATCTAAAATAGCAGTTGAAACACCTTGTGAAGCCAAAACTTGAGCAACATTATTTACTATAAATGATGTACCATTTTTACTTGTACCAATAAAACACGCAATTTTTTTATCAGGTGTCAATAAAGAACTAATATCTACTTCTGTATTAACAACATTTTGTAAATTATTATTATACATGTTAGTCCCAATATAATTATTACTAATGTTATTATTTGTATATGTAACATCACTATTTATTCCTGGCATAACTAAATCATCTTGTTCTTCGTCTTCTAAGCCTGGCATTGTTAGGTCATCATCTTCTACATTACTATTTAATTCTGTTGTCCCAGGCATTACTAAATCTTCATTGCTTTCAGCAATATCTTCTTTTTCTATATTTTCTTCTACTCCTGGCATAACAATATTTTCTTTTCCTCTTCATCTAGTCCTGGCATAACTAAATCATCTTGACTCTCATCATTAGAAAATTCTAATTGGTTTGAAACTTCTACTTTCTTTTTTGGTCTGCCTCTCTTCTTTTTTAGGTGCATCATCTGTATTTTCTGGTAGAGGATTTTTCTAGGTCTGCCTCTTCTTTTTTGGTGCTGGTTTTACTTCTTCTTTTCAGGTTCTACATTTTCTACTTCTTTTACATCATTTTCTTTTCTTCAAAATTATTTTCATTTTGTACATATGCATTAATTTCACGTTCTATTTGTTTTATTGGATCTTCTTCCTCTTGTTTTACTGGCTTTGGTTTTGTTAATTTTTAGTACTTTGTAAATTTACAGCATTTGGTATAACTACTGGTTTAGATAAAATTGTCTCTCTAGTATTTACTGTTTTCAATAGCATTTCGCTAGTGCCATCATCAACTTCATTTTTAGGTTTTCTTATTTTATCAGAAACCTTTGTATTAAATGCCATTAATTGTTGATATTTAGGTGATCTTTCTTCTAATACTGCTTTAACATTTAAAGGTAAAAATTTGCAAATTATTTTTAATTGTACATCATTATATTGTGAAGCAATATTATTAAAACTTTCTAAATATTTATCTTCATTTTTCCTAAACGTTTATAATGTGCTAAAATATTTTGAATTTCAACTTCACTTACATCATTTTCATTTTCTGGTCTATAATTAACATCATCTGAATCTATTTTATAATAAATTTTAGCTTCTTTTTTTAGAACGTGGCTTATTTATTAATTTACACAATTCATCTATATTTCTGTCTGTTCTAGTAATGCATCATATATGCTAATTCCAAATAATTTTACAAGCATTTGTTCAGATTTTATTCTTCTATCAGAACATATTAAAATAATTGGGATATTATCTCCCTGATAGTTTGATGCCTCATCACTAATACTATCTAATTTTTCAAAGATAAATTTATCAATTTGGTCATATTGATTATTAGTAAACTCTCTAAATCTTCACTAATAACAACTCTATCATATGTTTTATCTTTTTGTAATTCTTTTAAAATTGCATTAAAGTAATAAACATTTTTATATGAAATGATTTCTTTATATTCTTTTTTGATATTTTTTACAATATTTTCTGAAATTTCTTCATTACTTACAGCAAATAATACTTTCATTTGTTACCCCCTCCCAAATTTTATAAACACTGCAAATGCAAGTGGCAAAATTTGGCATATAATTAATAAAATAGTAAATGTAACCATTAGTCCCATACCTTTTCCAGTGTATCTAACTTACGGATACCTATAATATATTTATGTATTGCACCAATAGCAAGTCCTAAAAAACAAAATGGTATACTATATATTTGAACCAAATGTAAAATATATGCAACTGTGCCATATACCTTAGAGCCATACTTTTTCTTGGTAATCTGCTAAATTTTTAGTTTCTGTTTCTTTTATTTCTACTATTTTGCTTTCTGTTTCATTATCTATAACATTTTGCTGAGTTGCTTTTACTGTTACAGTATTAGTCCAAAACATAAAAACAAATAACATAGTAAGTATAATACTTGCTACTTTTTTCATTTTAATCCCATTCCTTTCTCTATAAAGGTACAATTATAACTCAAAATTCAATATTCGTACCATTTAACTGCATTTATATTAACTCTAAATATTACCCTTATATCATACAATAACTTTAAAAAAATAGCAAGTAATATTAAAAAAATTAGATAAAAATTACAATTTTCCGTATAAATATTGCATATGCTTATAAACTGCATTAGCCCAATTTTTTTATCACTAGCATATTTTTGATTAACACCAGACAACGTCGGACTAGAATAATAAGTTCCAACCGCTTTTCATTACCATAAATACTTGTACCCTTAGGGTTTAAATAATATTTAACCAAAACTCTTGAAATTAAATCTATACTTTCTGAATAATTAGAAAATTTATATGCACCATTATATGGATTAGAATCATATGCACCATATCCAAAAAAAGATTTTTCTTATCTTTAGCAATCTTTGATGTTCCCCAATTGCTTTCATGTATACCTATGGCAGCAACAAAAACACCATTAATATTATATTGTTTTTCTACATAATAAAAATAATCTGCATTTTGTTCAAAAAATCTTATTAACATCTTTACTATCTTTTAAAATCTTTTGGAATTGTTCCAAAGAAAGTCCACTTGGCTTATTTAACTGCATATCAAATGTAGAACTTTGAGTTGATTGAACTACTTTTGGTCTTTCTTTTGTTCCAACTTTTATAACTTTATTTAAAGCAGGTTTAACAACTGCAACTGAAATTTGTTCTTCTTTCTTAAATTCTCCATTTTCAAATATTTTTTTTATATGTAATTCTTTGAATTCCCTTTTTTCCATCTTCAACAACAGCTGTTTCTCCTTTAAATAAATCATCTGATTGCACATATTCTGTCAAATATTCCAATGTAACATCTTCATGTCTTAATTCTTCAGAAGTACTTTTGTTTGAATTTTGACTAATAACTGTATCAATATCTATTTTAGTAGCTTCAGAATATTGTACCTCTCCTTCTGTTTTTTCATTTAAATTACTACTAACAGCATAAGAAATATTTCCTTTTATATATAAGTTATAAAAATAACTATATCGAATACAATAATAGTAAAAAGACATGCAAAAATAATATTTTTTAAATTCAACTTTAATTTAGTACTTTTTTTTACTTTTTCTTTAGATTTCATTAACACATTCCTCCTAAAGTTTTATTTTTAATATTTTTAAAACTTTATTTTGCAAAATTTTACATATTTATTTATTTGTCTCCAAAATTATTGTAACTTTTTAACTCTTTTTGTCAATTCAAAATTTTGGAATTCTTCTTGATTTTATTAAAAAATATTATATCATATTAATACAAAAAGAAAGGATTAAAACAAATGAAAAGTTTTATATTAAAATATAAAAAGCTTTTAATACCTCTTATAATTTCAATTATTTTCGCTATAGTGTTATTAATTATAGTTATTTTTAACTACATACCAAACTTTATTGAAAAAAGCAAATTTGAAAATCAAGTTCTAAAATTTGCAAATAAAAATGACAAAACAATATTTTCAATTAATGAAATAACACTATTTAGCAGTTGTGATGTAAAAACAAACTAAGTGGAAAATCAAACTTTACAATTGAAGATCTATTTGCATATACTGATATTGCGATTTTTATAAATAAAAAATTCTTCAGAAAGTACTTTTAGAAAACACACTAAAAGATGTGACTTTAAAAAATTTTTCTATAGACCAAGCACCTCAAGACGGACAAGCAAAATTATATTATAAAGTCTTAATCAGTTTGCAAAATCACTATTACCTAATCAATTAGAAAACTCTTCAGAAAATCTACAAAACATTGAAAACGAATTAGATTTTGAAACAATTTCTAAAGAAACGTCTGATTTTTCTAATCCAATTTTATATAATAATTGTGCAAATCCAATTACACTTAGTTACCTTATAGAAAACATAAAAACAGATTACACAATATTGGACACATCAACACCTATAACTTATAATGGTTCACTATTAAAAAGATGTGCTGTGCCAATAAGCAATATCGAGTCAAAAATATCATTTGAAATTTATATCACAAATTATAAAGATGAAAATTTAAAAGCAAAGTATTTATTACAATTCCATTCAAAATGATACAAATTCAATATATGATGGAAACATAACAATTAAACAAAATACAAATTTTGTTTTTTATAAATACGAATAAAACATGGCATTAATAACATTAGTATTTATAAAATTTCAGTATTAATAGCATTTTAAAAAATAAAGGAGTAATCAAAGTGAGTAAAATTTAACAATAAAAGAGAAACTAGAAAAGAAATATCATAAATGTGAAGAAATATCAAATTTAAAAGAAATGTTATATCGTTCTAGCAACATTTATGGAAGCAGAATTGCATTCAAACTAAAAAATAATAAAGGCGAAATTTATCCAATAAGTTACAAAGAATTTAAACAAGATATAGTACAACTTGGAACATACTTAATTCAATTAGGATTTTTTAGGAAAAAGAATTGCAGTAATTGGAAAAAATTCATATCAATGGGCTGTTTCATATTTTGCAGCTACAATAGTTGGTATTGTGGTTCCTTTAGATAAAGAATTACACAATGATGATGTTATAAACTTTTTAAATATTTCGGAAAGTGTTTGTATTCTTGGTGACACTAAAAATTTAAAAGGTGTTATAGAAAAAAATCAGATTTAAAAAATCAAGACCTTTGCATGATTTCTTTAGATTTAGAAAAAAATCTAATTCTACAAAACTAGACTTAAAAGAACAATCTGAAATTTACGATATTAATGATTGTATAGCAAAAGGCAAAGAATTTCTAATTCAAGGAAATACAGAATTTGATAAAATAGAAATTGATCCAGATGAAATGCGTATTTTATTATTTACATCAGGAACAACTGGTAATGCAAAAGGTGTATGCCTTTCTCACAGAAATATATGTTCAAATATTACCTCTATTTATGGAATTGTAAAAGTAAAAAAGAAGTGACTTATTTTCTCTATTCTTCCTATTCATCATACTTATGAATGTACTATAGGATTTCTATTACCACTATACAGTGGTGCCAGCATTTGCTACTGTGATGGACTAAGATATATATTAAAAATATGGGAGAATATCATCCTTCTGTTATTTTATGTGTTCCTCTATTATTGGAAAATATGCATAAAAATATTATTAAAAATATGAACAAAACTTTACCAAAAAAATATGTCAAATCATCTAATGAAAATCCTTATGATAATTTACCTGGACCTATAAAACATGTAGTAAAAAGTAAAGTTAAAAATACTTTAGGTGGAAGGCTTCGTGTATTTATCGTTGGTGCCGCTGGAGTAAATCCAACAATTGCTGCAGATTTTGAAAAACTTGGTTTACTTACACTACAAGGTTATGGCTTAACAGAGTGTTCTCCTCTTGTTGCTGGTAACAACGACTTTTACCACAAAGACGATAGCTGTGGTTTACCTATTCTAAAGTTACTTATAAGATTGATAATCCTAATGAAAATGGTGAAGGCGAAATTTTAGTACAAGGTCCAAATGTAATGCTTGGATATTATAACATGCCTGAAGAAACTGCCAAAGCTCTTAAAGATGGTTGGTTTCATACAGGTGATATTGGAAAAATTGATGAACAAGGTTATTTATATATTACTGGTAGATGTAAAAGTGTTATTGTTACTAAAAATGGTAAAAATATTTACCCTGAAGAAGTTGAATACTACTTGAACGATAATCCTCTTATTTCTGAATCTCTTGTTCTTGGTATTCAAAAGATGATGATGACGAAACTTATATCAATGCTCAAATACTTCCTAATATAGAAGCAATTACAGAATATTTAAAAGGTTCTGTTCCTACTAAAGAGGAAATCAAAAATTATGAGTGATATTGTTTCTAATGTTAATAGTAAATTGCCTAATTACAAACATATTAAAAGTTTTATTATTCGTGATAAGGAATTTGAAAAAAACTACTACTCAAAAAATTAAGCGCTATGGTGATAATACTAAAATTGATGATAAAAAAAATAATGATTGATAAAGATTTTTATTATTAAAGCCCAGAAATTTACTCTAGAAATTTCTGAGCTTTTTCCCCTATTTTAATCATAACCACCCGTAAACGGGTGGTTTGTTCTTCCCCTAGAAGGGGATTTACTTGCTCACCACCTAAAGGCGGTATTGAATATTTGACATTGCATTACTATTACTGCTGCCACTTACCAGTGGCTCTTTCTACTTATTTTTCTTTTTTGAATGGATCTATATATTCTTCTATTCCTATTTGATCCGCTATATAATCTTCTTGCAGTTGATTTCTTATATATTCTTTTATTATTTTTTTCATTTTTTCCTACTGTGTCTACAAAATATCCTGTTGCCCAAAAATGTCTATTTCCATATTTATACTTTAAATTTGCATGTCTATCAAATATCATCAATGCACTTTTACTCTTGATGTACCCCATAAACTGTGATATACTCAGATATGGAGGAATACTTACTAACATATGGATGTGATCTGGACAGGCTTCTGCTTCGATTATTTCTACTTTCTTTTCATTACATAATTTTCTTAGTATTTTGCCTATATCAGCTTTCAATTCTCCATATATTACTTTTCTCCTATATTTGGGTGCAAATACTATATGATATTGACACCTATATGATGAATGTTCTAATTTTTTTATTTCATTCTTCATTTTTACCTCCTCTTATTTTAGTAATGCGATCGCCAAATCACTTACTATTATATCAGGAGTTTTTATATACTAAAGTTTTACCTACCACTGGTAGAACCAGTGGTTTTTCAACTAAAGCGCCAACAAAAAATCAACCAGATTTTTTTCTGATTGATTTTTGCATCCATATATTCTATTAAATGGTGGCTTCAAGTGGAATCGAACCACTGACACGAGGATTTTCAGTCCTCTGCTCTACCAACTGAGCTATGAAGCCATAAAAAAAAATGGCGACCCGGAACGGGCTCGAACCGTCGACCTCTAGCGTGACAGGCTAGCGTTCTAACCAACTGAACTACCGGGCCGTAAAAACATGGTGGTCGCTATAGGACTCGAACCTATGACCCTCTGCTTGTAAGGCAGATGCTCTCCCAGCTGAGCTAAGCGACCATGTCTTTCGACAAGACTAAGTATACTAGATTTTATTAAACTTGTCAATACTTTTTTTAAATTTTTAATTTTTTTGTGACCAAATATCTATAACCACCATAATATGTATTATACAAAGGAAAAAACAAAAGAAAATCAATACATGTTTTGTTTTGAAAGGGGGTCTATTCTATGCCAGAAAACAGAGGTTGTGGTGGTTTTGGTTTCGGTGACGACTGCTGCTGGATAATCATCCTTATATTATTAATTTGCTGCTGCTGTGGCGGTGGTAGAGGAGGTTGCTGCTAATAGCAACCTTTTTTATGTTTTAATATGTGCTAAATATTATTAGTATCAATTTTTCTTATATCCTTCCTCTTTTGTTTCTTCAATTATATCTTCATAACAGTTCACTAATTTAGCACCTTCTTTAATAAGTCTATTAGTACCAACAGAAGTAGAAGAATTAATATTACCAGGAACAACAAAAACATCTCTCCCTGTTCCAAAGCAAAATCCACAGTAATTAAAAAGTACCACTTTTTCTTTTAGCCTCTATAACTAAAACACCTGTACTCAAACCACTAACAATCCTATTTCTTGCAGGGAAATTCATTCTATCAGGCTTAGTACCTAACGGATATTCAGAAATTATCGTACCACCATTTTTCAAAATCAAACTTGCTAATTCCATATTTTCTTTAGGATAAATAGTATCAATACCATTACCTAAAACAGCTATAGTATTAGCACAATTATTAATCTTATCGCCAAGATTTTCCAAACTCAAATTATCATTAAAATCATTATTCTTTTTTTTTCTAAACTATAAGCTAAAGCTCCAATATGTGCATAACTATCAATTCCTTTAGCCAAACCACTAACAACACAAATATCATTTTTAGCCAAATTATATGCAAAATATTTAGCTGCCTTTACTCCATAATTTGACGCTTCTCTACACCCTACTATTGAAATACACTTTTTTATTTAACAAACTTAAATTTCCTTTCACATATAAACTAATTGGATAATCATAAATATTTTTTTAGCATTTTGGGATATTCTTCATCTTCTATTGTAATTATCTCTATATTATTTTTTTGCAAATACTCTATATGTGTATTCAAAATTCGAATATTTTTAGATTCAAATATTTTTTTAACCGCATTATCACCTATTCCATTTACTTCTAATAATTCCAATTCACTTGCATAAAATATTGCTTTTGATTCTTAAATCTTTTTAATAAATGTTGCTTTTTTATACTCCCTAAATCTTTTATAAGGCTAAGCCATATCCAGTATTTATTTTCAGTTAATAATTTCATTTTTATCATACCCTTTCTACTGTATAAATTTCATAAGTTTTATTTCCATTCTAAAATCACAATTTATTTTTTTAAAGACTTAATGATTTTGGCTCCGTCCCCAAATCACTGCTTCAAAATAATTAATGGGTGTTTTTTGATTTGTCCGTCCCCAAAAACACCCATTAAATTATTTTGATTGCTGTTTTGCAGCTTTTATTACATTATTTAAAAGCATAGCTATTGTCATAGGCCCTACTCCCCCCTGGTACAGGCGTTATATAACTTGCTTTTTTGTGATGCTTCTTCAAAGTCTACATCACCTACTATTTTTCCTGTTTTTAATCTATTTATTCCTACATCTATAACAACTACATCTTCTTTTACCATTTCAGCTTTAATAAATTCTGGTTTTCCTATTGCTGTTATTAATATATCCGCTTCTTTTGTTATTTTTTCTAATTCTTTTGTCTTTGAGTGGCACACTGTTACTGTTGCATTTTTATTTATACAACATTGTATTAATGGCTTCCCTACAATATTGCTTCTTCCTAAAATCACAACATTTTTTTCCACATAAGTCAATATTGTATTCTTCAAATAACCTCATTATCCCATATGGTGTACATGATACAAATGTATCTTGCCCCAAAACTAATTTTCCTATATTCATTGGATGAAAGCCATCAACATCTTTTTATAATCTATCTTTTTTATTGCCTCATTTATATCTAAATTAGGTGGTAATGGACTTTGTAATAATATTCCATTAACTGTTTTATCATTGTTTAATTTTTCTATTAATCTAGTTAATTCTTCTTGTTTTATATCTGCTCTAATATATATTCTTCATATTTAACGCCAACTTCATCACATGCTTTGCTTTTATTTTTTATATATACTTTAGATGCTGCATTATCCCCAACCATTATTACTGATAATTTAGGATTTATACCATTTTCTTTTTAGCTCTTCTACTTCTTTTTTTAAATATTCTCTTGTTTTCTTAGCAATTGCTTTTCCATCTATTATTACAGCCATAATTACATCCATTCCTTCCAAATTTGAACTATAATTAGTATCACATTTATTATTGATAATCTACTATATCTACCCATTTTGTAATAATTCATGTTGCTCATCATTTTTGTTAAACGTATTGCTGCTACAATAGGAATCCATCTTTGTATCAACTGTTTATCTGCATTAGCTTTTTTACAATACATATCTAAATATTTTTCTGCTAACTCCTCTTTTCCTTCCATAGCAAATATCAAAAAGTTCTAGCTACATCTGCCGAAGCATTTCCTTGTGTTGCATGTGCCCAATCTATTATATAATGTTCTCCGTTTTCTTTTATAATTATATTGCTTGGATTAAAATCCCCATGACATAATTTATCATGATTTTCCATTCCTTGTAATCTTTGTAATAATTCATATTTTACATTTTCATTCAAATTATTTGCTGCTTCTAATTTTCTTTTATATTTATCTTTTATTCTATTTAATGATGGAACTCTTTTAGACAAAACTTCTAATTGCATATCTATAAATACACCTAAATACTCATCTTCTTGCTCTGGATTTTGTTCCATTAAAACATCTAATGGCGTTCCATCTACATATTCTGTTACTAATGCCCATCTATTTTCAACCTTTGTTACCTCTAGTAATTTTGAGATTTTTAAATCTGTATTTTCTTCTACTCTTGCTTGTATTAATGCTTCATTTAAAATTGCTGCTTTTGAATAATTTTCTACAAATAATTTTATTGTTTTATTTCCATCTTTATATACTGTTTTTTTTTTCTCTTTAGCAATAGGTTCATTCAAATTAAATTCCATAATAAATTCTTCTCCTTTCTTGCTTTTTATCCATAATATGCTTTAAATACATTTCTTTTATTTCACTTATTAATGGATAACGTGGATTGCTTCCTGTGCATTGGTCGTCAAATGCCATTTCTGACATTTCGTCTAATGTTGCTAAAAAATTTTTCTTCTTCTATTCCGTATTCTTTTATTGTTTTTTTGATTCCTATTTTTCTTTTAATTCGTCTAATTTTCTTATTAGTTTTTCTAGTTTTTCTTCATCATTATTTCCGCCTAAGTTTAAACTTTCTGCTATTTCTGCATATCTTCTTAGTGTATGTGGGTGGTCATATTGTGGGAATGTTCCCATTTTGTTGGTACTTCTTTTGCATTAAATCGTATTATTTCGTCTAATAGTAGGGCATTTGCTATTCCATGTGGTATGTGATGATATGCTCCTAATCTATGTGCCATTGAGTGACAAGCCCTAAAAATGCGTTTGCGAATGCCATTCCTGCCATTGTTGCTGCATTTGCCATTTTTTCTCTTGCTTCTGGATCATTTGCTCCATTTTCATAAGCTCTTGGTAAATATTCAAATATATTTTTTTAGTGCTTCTTTTGCTAGTCCGTCTGTGTATTCTGTTGCCATCATAGATGCATATGCTTCTAGTGCATGTGTTGCTGCATCTATTCCTGTTGCTGATGTTAGTCCTTTTGGTGCATTCATCATCATATTTGCGTCTACAATTGCCATTTTGGGTAATAGTTCATAGTCTGCTATTGGATATTTTATTCCTGTTTTGTCATCTGTTATAACTGCAAATGGTGTTACTTCTGATCCTGTTCCTGCTGATGTTGGTACTGCTATAAAGTATGCTTTTTCTCCCATTTTAGGAAATGTGTAAATTCTTTTTTCTTATGTCCATAAATCTCATTGCCATATCCATAAAGTCTAGTTCTGGATGTTCATACATTACCCACATTATTTTTGCTGCGTCCATTGCTGAGCCTCCACCTACTGCTATAATGCAGTCTGGTTTAAATGCGTTTATTAGTTTTGCTCCTTCTTTTGCAGATGCTAAATCTGGGTCTGGTGCTACATTGAAAAATGTTTCGTGTGTTATTTGCATTTCGTCTAATTTGTCTGTTACAACTTTTGTGTATCCATTTTCGTATAAGAATGTATCTGTTACAATAAATACTCTTTTTTATTCATTACATTTTTAATTCTTCTAGGGCTACTGGTAAGCAACCTCTTTTTTTTATATATACCTTTTCAGGTGCTCTAAACCAAAGCATATTTTCTCTCCTCTCTGCAACAGTTTTTATATTTAATAAGTGTTTTATTCCTACATTTTCAGAAACAGAGTTTCCTCCCATGTTCCACATCCTAATGTTAGTGATGGTGCTAATTTAAAATTGTATAAGTCTCCTATTCCACCTTGTGATGCTGGTGTGTTTATTATTACTCTGCATGTTTTCATTTTGTTATAAAATTTTTCTATTTTTTCTTTTTTCTGTTACAGTGTTTATATATAAAGATGAGGTATGTCCTAGTCCTCCATCTTCAATTAATTGATATGCTTTTTATTAAGTGATTCTTCAAAAGTTTTGTGATTTGTACATTGCTAGAACTGGTGATAATTTCTCGTGTGCAAATTCTTCTGATATTTCTACACTTTCTACTTCTCCTATTAAGATTTTAGTGTCTCCTGGTACATATATATCTGCTAATTCTGCTATTCTCCATGCTGGTTGTCCTACGATTTTTTGCATTTAGTGCTCCATTTATTATTATTGTTTTTCTTACTTTTTCTAGTTCTTCTACATTTAAGAAATGACATCTTCTTTTTATGAATTCTTCTTTTACTTGTTCATAAATTTCTTGGTCTACTATTACTGATTGTTCTGATGCACAAATCATACCGTTGTCAAATGTTTTAGAATGTATTATTGAGTTTACCGCTAAAATTATATTTGCACTTTTGTCTATTACTACTGGTGTATTTCCTGGTCCAACTCCTAGTGCTGGTTTTCCACTTGAATATGCTGCTTTTACCATTCCTGGTCCCCCTGTTGCTAAAATTAAATCTGCTGATTGCATTAATAAATTGCTTAGTTCTAATGATGGAACATCTATCCATGCTATTATTCCTTCTGGTGCCCCTGCTTCTACTGCCGCTTCTAATACTATTTTTGCTGCTTTTATTGTACATTCTTTTGCTCTAGGATGTGGGCTTATTATTATTCCATTTCTAGTTTTTAGTGCTAATAATGTTTTAAAAATTGCTGTTGATGTTGGGTTTGTTGTTGGTATAACTGCTGCTATTACTCCTACTGGTTCTGCGATTTTTTAATTCCATAATTGTCATCTTGTTCTATTATTCCAACTGTTTTTTCGTTTTTGTATTTGTTGTATATATATTCTGCTGCATAGTGATTTTTATTACTTTATCTTCTATTACTCCCATGCCAGTTTCTTCTACTGCCATTTTAGCTAAAGGTATTCTCATTTCATTTGCTTTTATTGCTGCTTTTTGAAATATTTTGTCTACTTGTTCTTGACTAAATTTAGCATACTCTTTTTGGGCATTTTTTACTTTTTTCAATTACTTTTGTAATTTTTCTACACTGTCCACTTTTGATTGTTCTAAATTCATTTTATCCATTCCTTTCTTGATTTTGTATGTAATTTTATCTTTTTGTTTTATTTTAAATTGAATTATTATTACTATTTTTCATTTGAACTTACATGATATTCAATGTCCTCCATATTTGGAAACATTTCTCTAACTCTTTTTAGTGTTAACATTGATATTCTTGGTTGTGCGTTTTTTGAATGATTTGATAATAGTTTTGTTTGTGTGTAACAATTTTGTGCTGTTTTGAATAGTAAATATTTATTTCTAACATAAGTATAGTGTATTTCATATCCATTGTTTAAGTCTTCCCACATCATTTCAAATGTATATTCTTTGTCCATTTTTTTCAGTCCTCTTTTTATCTTTTATTTATTAGATTTTCAAATTCTTCTTCAGAAATAATGTTAACTCCTAGACTTTGTGCTTTAGTTAGTTTACTTCCTGCATCTTCTCCTGCTAAAACATAATTTGTTTTTTTGAAACGGAACTTGATGTTTTTCCACCAAATTTTCTATTAAGTCTCCTGCTTCTTTTCTTGTATAGTTTTCTAGACTTCCTGTTAATACAAATATTTTTCCATCAAATCTGTTGTCAGTTGTTTCTTCTTCTATTGCTTTTGTGTTTATTCCTGCATCTTCTAGCCTTTTTAATAAGTCTTTTGTTTGTTCTTGTGCAAAAAATTCTACAATACTATTTGCCATTACCTCACCAATGTCATTCATTTCTTGTAGTTCTTCAAACTTTGCTTCTGATACTGCTTGTAATGTTTTATATTTTTTATGCTAATAATTTAGAAGCCTTTCCACCTACATGTCTAATTCCTAATGCAGTAATTAATCTGTATAAATCATTTTTTTTACTTTTTTATACTGTTTTTTAAATTTTGAGCAAACTTCTTTCCATTTTTCTTAAGTGATGCAATATCTTCAAAACTTAGTGAATAAATATCTGCTATATTTTCTATTAAATGCCTATCTAATAATTGTTGAATAATATTTTCTCCTAGTCCATCTATATTCATTGCTTCTCTTGAAACAAAATGTACTAAATTTCTAAATAATTTTGCTGGACATTCTATTCCTGTACATCTAACTGCTGCTTCTCCTTCTTCTCTTACTGCTTCTGCTCCACAAACTGGACATACTCGTGGCATTTCAAAGTCTTTTTCTTTTCCTGTTCTTTTTTCTTTTACTACTTTTGATATTTCTGGTATTACATCTCCTGCTTTTTGTATTACTACTGTATCTCCTATTTTTAAACCTTTTTCTTTTATAAAGTCTTCGTTGTGTAGTGTTGTTTTTGATATCTTAGAACCTGCAACTACCACTGGTTCTAAAATTGCCATTGGAGTTATTACACCTGTTCTTCCTACTTGGCAAATAATATCTTTTACAATTGTTTCCTTAGTTTCTGGTGGGTATTTATATGCAACTGCCCATCTTGGAACTTTTACAGTTGAGCCTAATATTTCTCTAAATTTCAGATTATCAATTTTTACAACTGCTCCGTCTATTCCAAAAGTCAGTTTTTCTCTCATATCACAATTTTTTGTATAGCTGTTTTACTTCTTCTATATTTGACATGGAATACGTACTGGATTTACATTAAATCCTAATTTTTCTAAATATTCTAGTTCTTCATAATGTGAATTAAATTTTTTCCTTCTATTTTTTGAACATTAAAAATATAAATATCTAATGGTCTTTTTTGTTATTTTACTATCTAATTGTCTTAATGAACCTGCTGCTGCATTTCTTGCATTTGCAAATAATTCTTCTTCATTTTCTTGTCTTTCTTGATTCATTTCTTCAAAATCTTTTTTACTTATAAATACTTCTCCACGTACTGTTATGTTTATTTTTTCATCTATTTTGTGTGGTATTGTTTTTACTGTTTTTAGGTTTTTTGTTACATCTTCTCCTACAAGTCCATTTCCTCTGGTTGCTCCTCTTACTAGTATTCCATCTTTATATTCTAGTGCTGCTGATAAGCCATCTATTTTGTTTCTACTACATATTTTTACATCTTCTATTCCGTTTTCTTTGGCTTTTTGGTGCATTCGTATGCAAAGTCTTTTACATCTTCTAAGCTAAACACATCTTGCAGACTTTGCAATGGCACTTCATGTGTTACTTTTTCAAATCCTTCTTTTACATGTCCACCAACTTTTTGCGTTAATGAATCTTTAGATTTAAATTCTGGGAATTCTTTCTCCAAGTTTCGTAATTCTACCATAAGCATATCATATTCAAAATCTGATATCTCTGGATTATCATCATCATAATATTTTCCTGCATAATATTCCGTTTTTTTTCGTAATTCTTTTACTCTTTCTTTTGCTTGTTGCTTATTCATAACGCACCTCTTTTTTTATACTTATTTTTTCCTTTTTAGTATACCCATATTCTACTTATATAAAAAAAAATAGCAATGATTATCACATTATTTTTTCGACATTTTTTTGCTGTTTTGTATCTCTAGTGGATACTAATTTTTTTATAATTGTTTACAATATATGGTATATAAATAATCTATAGATTAAAAAGGAGATTTGTTAAATGTATCAATGTACTAAATCTAATAATCAATTAAAGGAAGATATTGTATAATAATTGTAAAAATAGTATTAAGATTTAGGTAATTTTTGGTATTACTTTTTTTTCTTAATACTATTTTTTATTTTATTATGCAATTTTTTATTATAGATTAGTCATCTTGTTTTGCTAAAATTATAAGTCTTCTATCATTACTTGCATCTGTACATGTTGATAATGTAAGTTCTGCTTTTACATTTGTTTCTCTTTGGTAGAATGATGTGTCTTGGTCATTTGTTTCAAATTTGTTATATATTGTGTATGTTAAATTTTTCCTTTATAATCGTTTACATATATTTTATCTCCTACTTTTAGTTTTTTTGTTGTTAGAGAAAAAATACCCATTACGGTAGTTGTGTCCTATTACTACAGTATTTCCTGGTTGTTTATTGATTCTCCTCCAGATGGATATAATACTGCTACAGAATTTTCTATAGCTGATTTACTTACAGAATCAATTATTGGATATGAGAAATTAATTGCTGGTATTTCCATTGTTCCAACTGTTGTAAATCCTTTAAAATTACCTTTTTTGGCTGTTTGCGTTGTTGTGGTTGTTGTTCCTCCATTTGTTTCTGTTGTTGAATTAAGTGAACTTGCTATTTCATTTATCTTATCTCCAGCTGAATTTGTATCTTCTTCTTTTGTTTCATTATTATTTGATGATGATTCTCCTCCATTATAGTTGTCTACAAATTCTGATGCTTCTTTTACTTTTTTATTTTTATCATAAACTTGATATCCTAAAAATCCTAATAATCCTACAATAGCTATAACTACAATAACTAAAATAACAGTTAAAGTTTTACCCATATTTACTTTCAAACATATTATCACTTTCCTTTCTTAAGACTAATGTCTAGTTAAAAATTTATTTTCAACTTTTCTTCTTATGTGCATAAAACTCTATTTTTATTATAGCATATCTATAAATAAGTTTCAATTAATTATATCATTTTTTTCTCCAAGTTTTTTTCCTGCTAATATGTGAAAATGTAAATGTGGTACTGTTTGTCCTCCATTTTCTCCACAGTTGTTTATTACTCTATATCCTTCTTCTGCAAATCCTTGCTTTTTTTGCTATGTTTTTTATTGTAAAATATTTTTGAAATTAATTGTTCGTCTTTTTCTTCTATTCCATTTACTGATTCAATATGTTTTTTAGGTACTACTAAAATATGAACTGGTGCTTCTGGTTGTATGTCTTTGAAAGCTATGATATCTTCATCTTCATATACTTTTGTTGAAGGTATTTCACCTTTTATTATTTTACAAAAAAACAATCTTCCATTTTTATCTTATTCCTTTCAAAAATTTATATGTGTAATATATTATTACTTAAAAATGTGAATTTTTTTAATGTTACTCTATATAGTAAATATGTTTTTATTCTTTTATTAAAACTGCTTTTTTATTCTACGTATTCCTGAAGAACTTGATTCTTCTTTTTTATTTTAAATCTTCCCATATCTCCTGTATGTGTTACATGTGGTCCTCCACATATTTCTTTGCTAAAGTCACCTATTGTATAAACCTTTACTTTATCACCATATTTATCTGTAAATAATCCTATTGCACCAGATTTTTTGCATCTTCATAACTCATTTCTTCACAAGTTACTTGCAAATCTCTTTTAATTTGTTCATTAACCAAATCTTCCACTTTTGTATTTCTTCTTTAGTCATTTTTGAGGATGCGTAAAGTCAAAACGTAATCTCTCCTCTGTAATATTTGAACCACTTTGTTTTACATGTTCTCCCAAAACTGTTCTTAATGCTTGATGTAATAAATGTGTTGCTGTGTGATATGCTATTGTTTTTTCGTTTTGGTCTGCTAGTCCACCTTTAAATTTTTGTTCTGAACCTAGTCTTGATTTTTCTTGATGTTCTTTGAATAATTTGTTAAATTCTTCTAAATCTATTTCTATATTGTTTTCTTTTGCTAGTTCTTGTGTCATTTCTGGTGGAAAACCATAGGTGTCATATAAACGAAAAACAATTTTTCCATCTATTTTATTTTTTCCATTTTGTTTTGCATAGTTCATTGCTTTAGCAAATTCTTTTTTCTCCATGTGATAGTGTTTTTACAAATTTGTCTTTTTCTTCTAGTATTACACTTTTTATTGTTTCTTTATTTTTTCTAAATCTGGATACATTTCCTTTAAATTTTCAACATTTATATCTATTAATGTTGATAACTCGTCCAAATTGAATTTCAAGTTTATTCATATGGCGAATCATTCTTCTTAATTAATCTTCTTAAAACATATCCTCTATCAATATTGCTTGGTCTACCGCCATCACAAATAATCATCATACTAGAGCGTAAATGTTCTGCAATAATTCTTCTACTTTCTATAATATCTTTTTGTTGTAATTCTTCTAATTTTTTCATAATTGGAGCAAATATTTCTGTGTCAAAAGGAGTTTCTTTTTCCTTGTAGTAACATTGTCATTCTTTCCAGTCCTAGTCCTGTGTCAACATTTTTTTTTGTTCTAGTTTTGAATATTTTCCTTGTGCATCTTTAAAGTATTCCATAAAAACATTATTCCATATTTCTACATATTTTCCGAATCACATGATGGTTGGCATTCTGCTGAGCATGCTGGTTTGCCTGTATCATAAAACATTTCTGTGTCAGGTCCACATGGTCCTTCTTCTCCTGCTATCCACCAGTTATCATCTTTTCCATAGAAATATATATGGTCTTTTGCTATTCCTGCTTTTTCCCAACATGCTGCTGATATTTCATCTCTTGGGCAGTCTTCGTCTCCTGCAAAGCCTGTTACTGATAGTTTTTCTGCTGGAATTCCCTAATTCTTTTTGTTAGAATTCATAGCTCATTGGAATTGATTCTTCTTTAAAATAATCTCCTAATGACCAGTTTCCAAGCATTTCGAAATATGTTAAGTGACGGTTATCTCCTACTTCTTCTATATCGTTTGTTCTAAAACATTTTTGGAAATCAGTAAATCTTTTTCCTTATGGATGCGGTTCACCTAACAAATATGGTACTAATGGTTGCATTCCAGCTGTTGTAAATAATACAGATGGATCATTTTCTGGTATTAATGGTGCAGATGGAATTACTGCATGTCCATGATTTTTAAAAAAGTTTAAATATTTATTTCTTATTTCTATTGCTTTCATTAAAAATTCTCCCTTTCTTTTTTGCTTTCTTTTAAAATTCTTTTTCAATTATACTCTAAAAACATTGATTTGTCAATCTTTTTGTTGACCTTGTAAATAGAAATATGTTATACTTATGATTACATTTAAAAAGAGTATTTTGCATATTATTTTATCCTAATTTTGAAAGGATTGAATTTTTTATATGGAGAGTTTAGTTGTTAGTAATAAATATGATGGTAAGAAATTGAGTAAATTTGTTTTGGATAGTATTCCTTCTCTTACTTTTAATAACTTTTGTATGATTTTGCGTAAGAAAGATGTTAAGTTAAATGGTAAAGGTTGTCTAAAGATTGTGTTGTTCAATCTGGTGATAATGTTTTAGTTTATGTTCCTAATAATTCTAAGCCTAGTAGTTTTCTACTAGATATTGTTTATGAAGATGAAAATATTTTGATTGTTAATAAACCTGATAATTTAGAAGTTACTGGTTCTAATTCTTTGACTTCTATAATACATGAAAAGTATTCTTCTTCGTCTTTTAAACCTATGCCTTGTCATAGAATTGATAGAAATACTACTGGCTTGGTTTTGTTTGCTAAAAATCAGATTTCTTATGATATTTTGCTTTCTAAGTTTAAAAGTCATGAGATTGAAAACATTATTATGCTTGGGTGTATTCGGTTCCTTTATGAGAAGTCTAAAAAATGACTGCTTTTTTGTTTAAGGATACTAAAAAGTCTTTGGTGTATATTTCTGATGTTCCTAAAAAGGGTTATCAAAAAATTATTACTAGTTATTCTGTTGTTAAAATTTATGATAATAATACTTGTTTGCTTGATGTTCAGATTGAAACTGGTAAGACTCATCAGATTAGGGCTCATCTTGCTTATATTGGATTGCCTATTATTGGTGATGGTAAATATGGTAAAATTCTGTTAATAAGTTTTTTCTTAGAAAGACTCAAGCTCTTTTGTAGCTATAAATTGAAGTTTGTTTTTCGTCTGATAGTGGTTTGCTTTAGTTATTTGAATAATCGTTCTTTTGTTTGAGTTCTTTAGATATTAATATTAGTAAAAAAATCAGGAGATTTAACTTGTCTCCTGATTTTTTTATTGCCTTTCATCATCATAGTCTTCATGATCTATTTGTGATATATCATCTGGATGTATTTTAAAGTATTCATCGTTTTTTACAAATTCATCTATATTCTCTTCTAATATAACTTTATATGCTCTATCAAAAAAGCTGGCATTTCTTCTATTGCTTTATTATATTCTTCATCTCTTTTATATTCAACATGTTCCATTTTACCATTCTTGAATACTAAATGGTCTCCTTGGTGCGTTCCAAAGTCATTTTCTTTTTTTTTTGCATTAATTCAAAAATTCAACCACATCTTTACAGTCAATTTTTATGCCTCCTTGCATAACTAAGTTTGCTATACTATTCTCTTTTATATTGCCTAAAGATTGTTCTCTTCTTTTATCTAAATCTGAGTTTATATCTGATATGAAACCATCTGCTCAATGAAAATCATAGGTCCAACTAATAATGCTGTAGGATTAATACTATTAAAATAATATCCCATTGCTTCAAAATCTTTATGCGGTGTTTTGGTATTTACAGCTCTTCCATTGTTTATTAAATGTTTACTTACTCTTTGAAATCCTATGCAATGTTCATTTATAAAATGTCTATACATGTTATTTTTACATCTTTTATTGATTTTGGATGTAAATCTGGATTCTCAGAATCTTCTAAATTTTCTCTATATATTCTTTTTATGCTTTTATCGTGAAAATCATCGTCACTTATTCCAACTTGATAGTTTTTTCCAAAATATTCATCTAGTAATTCGTATATTCTACCATCATATATAGTACCATTAGTAAGCATACTACAAGATTCTATTGTTGTGCCTTTTTGATTAGCTGTTTCTAATAGTGTTTTTAATTGTTCATATCCCAAAAATACTTCTCCTCCAGATAAATCTAATGTTTGTATATATTTTATTTCATCAAATACTTTTTCTATTATTTCTTTTGATATATTTCTATTTCTAGCTGCTCCTCTAAAGCAATGTGAACAGTTTAAATTACATTTTGTGTTAATTCTATTCCTAAATCTGGTGTTATTATTTTCCTCATTTTGGCTCCTTTCAATATATAATTTACTAATGTTTTAATATTCACTACTAGCTTGCTCTATATTAAGCATCTTTTAGAAACATTATATACTACTTTACATAATTTGTAAAGTGTGCATTTAACTTTTTAATATCATATAAATCACTTAAATATATTTTTGTTATTTTAAAATATATCTGAAAAGTGAGGTGATTTTATGTACTTTGATGAAGTAATTGATAATAGACGTTCTGCAAGATTGTTTACAAATGATGTTGTTTCTGAAAATCAATTAACAAAAATTTTATTAAGTAATATTCTTGCTCCTTCTGCAAGAAATAGGCAGCCTTGGAAATTTTACATTTTAAATACTTTACAAAAAAAATGATATTATGACTATGCTTTTTTAATTGGGTTACTTTAAATCCTAATGAAAGAACTAGTGTAAAGGGTACTGCTAAGCAAATTCGTACTGCTAATAAAATGGTTATTTCTTTACAGGCTATAAATTTAGGATTAGGTAGCTGTATTTTATGTGATACTTTATATATAGAAGATGAAATTAATCAATATCTTGGAATAAAAAATTTTGAGCAGATTTGTGGATTTATTATTGGTAATCCAATTTATAGTTATCCCCAAAGCAGAAAAAGACTTTAAATAATTTATTATTAAATTGATAATTAAATTCTTCTGTTAATTCTTCGTTTGTTAATTCATATTGTGCAAAAAATTTTATATTTCCTTGGTTATTTTTTATATTGCTTGGTTCAAATCCCATCATTTTTTTTAATGCTCTTTGAATATGCTTGTGAAGATTCATAATTATATTTTATTGCTATGTCTATTATTTTTTCTTTACCTTCTATTAAATCTATAGCTGACATACTTAGTCTTCTTTTTCTTATATATTCTCCTAGTGTGTAATTAGTTACAAACAAGAATATTCTTTGCATTGTGTATTCGTTTACGCCTAGTATTTGTGCTAATTTTGTATAACTAATTTCTTCATAAAGATTTTCTTCTTTATATTCAATTAATTGTTTAAATCTTTTATTACTTTGTTTATTCATTTTAGCTATCTTCATTTATATTTTTGTTATTTTACTATAAAACTATTTTTTATTTCAACATTTTACTATATGTTATTTTTAAAAAAGTGGATTGCATTACATATTGCAACCCACTTTTGTTCTTACTTGAATAATTCTGTATGCTCAATTAGACGATAATCTCTTCCATCAGGTAAATGAAAATTGAATCTCTTATCAAGTGTTCTATCATATTTTTTCAATTTGATATTTGTCTCTGCCTATTCCTGAACTAGCATAGTTATAGACGTATAATGTGAAGTCTTTGATTTTAGATGCTTCTTCTTTGTTAAGGAATCTTATTGTCTGTGTTTCAGGTTCTTCTGCTCCGTATTCCCAAACGTCTCTAAATCCACATGCTAAATCCTTAATCTAGTGGATTTCCACTCTGTATCAAATTAATTGACTTTTTTAATTTTATCATAAAACCTGCTTTTTTTGCAATTACTTTTATTATTCCATTTGACATTTTATGTTAATTGTTGTATTATTTTATTGTAACTTTTTATATTATTATAAGAAAGGTATAAGTGCATATGGAATATATTGATGTTCTTGATGAAAATGGTGTAAAAACTGGTGAAATTTTTTAAGTCGTAGGGAAATTCATAAACGTGGGTTATGGCATCGAGCGATTGTAGTTGCTGTAATAAATGAAAAGAATGAAATTTTATTACAGCAAAGGAGCATGAATAAAGATAAGAATCCTGGTCTTTGGGATATTTCTGTTGCTGGTCATGTTTCTGCTGGTCAAGATGCTATATCAGCTGCTGTAAGAGAAATATATGAAGAAATTTCTGTTAGTATAAAACCTAGTATTAGTATTACAGATTTTAGATACATTTTTTCTTATAGGGTTTCTCAAAAATTTACAGATGACTATATTGAGAATCAGTTTTATGATTTTTTTATTCTTAGAAAAATGGTTTACATTTAGAAGATCTTATTCTTCAGGAATCAGAAGTTCAAAATGCAAAATTTGTATCTTTTCAGGAGCTGGAAAAATTTTTACAAACTGATTGTATGGTAAAACGTGATCCAGTTTATAATACATTACATGATTATTTGTATTGTTAATAATGTGTTAAGGAGTCTCTAGTACAAGAGACTCCTTATATCTTTTATAATTATAATTTTTAATCTTTATTTAACTCTTTTACTTTCTTCTCTAAATCTCTATAATTTATCACTGCTAGGAAAAATGTTAATATAGAATATATAGCAAATGTTTCTAAAAAATTTATACCAAATTCTCTAAAACCTGCATCATAACTTTGTAAATTGAATATTACAGAAAATACTATATTTCCAATTGAATATGATTTATATTTATTAAAAAATGTACTTTTTTCTATCCTTTTGAGCCTCGGCATTATCTTTCATATTAATAATAATTTGATTTGTATTTAGTAAATATGCCTTTAATAAAAAATCATTAGCAAAAAATCCAATAATCCCAAGTATTATATATGATATAATTTTTTTATTTTCGTCTCCAGTTATAGATCCAACTGTTTCTGATATACTATTTATAACAAATAGAAATAATATAACTATTCCAAAAATAAAATATCCTATATCATTTATTTTTTATTCATGACACTTTCTTTTTAGTTCCTATATCTCCTACTAATGCATCCATTGTAACTCCAAACATATCTGCCATTTCCTTTAAATTTTGAATATCTGGAAGTGATTGCCCACTTTCCCATTTTGTAACTGCTTGTCTTGATACATTTAATTTTTCAGCTAGTTGTTCTTGAGTTAATTTTGCTTCTTTCCTTAGATATTTTAAGTTTTCATTAAATTTCATTTTTTATTCCTCCTCGTTTAATTTTATGTTTTTATTTTAAACAATTCTTGGTATTTTTTCTATAAAGTTTTATTTACATTTATGCTACTTTTGGTTGCATTGTGTTTTTTTGCCGTTTACGAACTTTTTATATATTAATTTTAAACTTATTCTTGAAGAGGAAAAACTTTTATATCTTTTATGGAACGGTGTCATAATTGTTTACAACTTTTCTCTCATAAAGATTGATATAGTAATCAATCAAGTTATATAGAGAATAACAGATTATTGGAAAAAAATTCAAGACATTTACTATAAAAACTTTTTACAAATATTTGTTTGTTTTCTATTGTCTTATTGTAAAATCTATGCTATACTAACTGACATAGGAAATGATGATAAGCAGATGTGGTTTTGCCACCAATTTTTACGAATCTTCGTGGAGAGGTGGTGATGTTTATGGTTAAAGTAATACTATTTTTTATAATAAACTATATGTTATCTTTAACATTAAATGTTGCCTTGGCTGCAGTTCTGTATAAGAGCTGGGTTGATAAGCAACTACATAAATAAAAAAGAAAATTCACATCTGTAATTTGACGATTTAGATGTGAATTTTTACTCTAATCGGCAAAACCACGTTTGTGGATTTGTCATTTCTATATTTATTATATACAGATTGTTTGGAAAAGTCAACGAAATTTACTAAAGAATAGTGTAAAATTGTTTCGAATATACAATCTAAATATTTCATATTTTTTGAATTTACAAAGTTGTAATAGTTTTTCTTTTGTTCTGTCAATGATTTATCAATACTTTCGTCTTGTGCGACGATTTTACTTAATGGAGCGAATAACTTAAAAGTTATGGAATTTTTCTTTCTGTATAAATTAGATAATATTCTATTTAAGTTCAACTGATTTATAGACTTTTTGTGATTTTTATAGTATAATTTTGATATAAAATTACAAGAATGAAATTCTATGCTTAAAATCAATTTTATTAAAATAAAAATAAGAATGGATTAAAAAAAAAATATGTAAAAGAAAAGATACAGACTAATAAGAAATTTAATATTTTTAAATTAATATTTCTAATTAGTTTATTATATTATGCATTTTGGATTATTTTGGCAATTATTTTAAGTTTTACAGGTATTGATTTTGGATGGGCTATGCCTGCAATGAGTGATGGACGTTTGATGTATGGAATTGACGCATTTAAAAGTGGTATAATTATAGCTGGATTATATACAATTGAATTTTTTTTTGGTTTATTCCTTTATACCAAATTATTTATATAATATGCAATATAATATCCAATAGAAAAGGTGATTTTATTACAGCATAATAATTTATTTTATTGTAATGTGTATTATTCCATTATATAAATGTGATAATCATATACCTTTATTTAATTGAGAATACGAAAAAATAAAAAATTACGCTATTTATTATAATTCTTATGTAATGAAAATGTTTGAAAAATAAGGAGAATGCTTATGAAATTGTTTTTGTTGATAATTGTTTTAGCCATCATAATGATACTTATATATAAGATCTTTAAATTAAATAAAATAATAATAATTACGATAAGTATTGCTATATTGAGCATTATTATTTTATCTTTACTTAAATTTGGAATTATTGATAAAGTAATAACTGAAGATGAAAAATAATTCAATTGCTACAATATCTTATAATAAATCTGTTGCAATCGATACAGGTGCTGATTATACATATTATATTTATAAAGACAATGACATTTATAGTTACATACTAATAGTTTCTCCAATTACTATAGCAGGATCACAAGATGAAAGAATAATAAAAGGGTTCAATTAAAAACCAAGAAGAAATAGAAAAAATTATAGATGAAATTGGAGAAAATATAGACATTTATTTTTATATTAATAACAGTAATATTGAAAAGAAGAGTTTATTAATAAACTCTTTGCAGAAAATATCTAAGTCCTAACTACATATATATATTTATAAAGATAAAGAATTATATACTAAAGAATTAAAAAATAATGAAGTTACAAAATTAAAAACTTTAATAGAGAAAACAAAGAAACAAAAAAATAGATTTAGAAAAAAAGTGATTATAAATACTATAGTCTTAAATTATCTACTGATAAGGTAATTGAATATTGATTATTCTGTAATCAATAAAATTGAAGAATTATTAAATAATAATTAATATTGTTGGGTATAATGTTTTTGCCTATCGATTGTGCTCTTTAATATAAAATTGTTTATTTGATATATTAGGTTTTAGCTTTTCAATTACTTTAAATTCAAGCAGAACAAAAGCGGACATTAATAACATTGCTACTTATTAGAACATTTTTAAAGTCCGCGTCTTTGTTCGTGCGCGAAATTTGCAAAGCAAATTTCTGTGCATTGTTATATTTTATATTCTAGGAAGTTCAGAGAACTTTCCTAGAATATAAAAAAAAGTCCTCCTTTCTAGAAAGAGAACTTTTAAAGTTTTATATAAAATTAAATTTCACAAACTTTTTAGGTCCGTAAGTTGATTTCAACTGGAGCCTTAACTATACACGTATTCGAAAAATAATACTCCCAAGAATGATTAAATCTCTGACAAATTTATTATACCATTCCATTAAATATTTTCAAGGAGTATAGAAAAAAATTGTCAAAATATAGTATAATTTTTGTGTTGGGAATTTAATTTATACAGGAGTTACAATTATGAAAAAAATACTAATAATTTAAGTAAATTATTTAAATATTATAAAAATATAAGTTTTTATCTATAATGGTAATTATATTAAGTTTGGGGTATGCTGGAATATCTTTATTATCACCTATATATGAAGGTAAAATGTTAGGTTTTTTGAAAATTTTAATAAAACCAAATATTAAATACTGCTTTATTTTTAGTTATATTAAGAATTATAATAGAAATAGTTACTAATTTATGGTCAAGAACAGTTTTGAAATTAAATGGAAAAGTAAATTTTGATTTAAAAAGTGATATGTTAAAAAAGTTTAACTAATTTTGAAATAAAAAACTTTGATAATACAAATTCAGGACTTTTTATATCCAGATTAAATAAAGATACAACCGAATTATCTGAGTTATTTGATTATATAACAGATGATTTATCTGGTATTATACTTAACATCAGTTTTATAATTTATGTATTTTTTCTTAATATATATTTAGGCTTCTATTTAATTTTAAATGTAATTTTAGTATATATTTTAACATCAAAGAAATTATTTTATTACAAAAGAGTAAAAAAGATTACAAAGAAAAAGATGAAAAAGTAGTAGGACTATATACAGACGTAGTAAGAGGAATAAGAGAAATAAAAGATCTTAATTTAAAGTCAACAGTTTTACAAGACGTCAATCAAAAACAAACGGAAACAATTAAGGCTGAAATAAAGAGTATAGATACAAGAAGGACATGGAATAGATGGATTAAAAGCTTTTCAACATATATTAGACTTTTATATTTATCTTAATATCAATTTATTTTATTACGCATAAATCTCTTGAAATCAGTTCATTTTTAATAATTTTCTTATATAAAAATAAAGTACTAGATTTAATAAATTATATTTCTGAGATAAGAGAAAATTAGCAGATGGAAAAGTATCATCTCAAAGAGTATTTGATATAATTACGTATGAATCATTTTCTAAGGAAACATATGGAGATTTAGATATCAAAAATATAAAAGTTCAATTGAATTTAAGAATTTGAAATTCAAATATGGTTCAAATAATTTGTTTGAAAATCTTAATTTTAAAATAGATTGTAATAAAATGGTGGCTATAGTTGGAAAAAGTGGTGAAGGAAAGTCTACTATATTAAAGTTGATTAATAAAAGTTACAGCGCTAGTGATGGTGAAATCTTAATAGATAATTATAATATAAATACTTTATCAGAAACAACAATAAGAAATAATATTTCAGTAGTTTCTCAATCACCTTATATATTTAATCTTTCAATAAAAGAAAATATCAGATTAGCAAATCCTAAAGCTTCAGATAAAGAAATAGAAGATGTATGTAGGAAGGCTCAATTACATGATGCTATTATGGAAATGCAAGATGGATATGAAACAATTGTGGGTGAAAATGGAGTAATATTAAGTGGTGGACAAAAGCAAAGATTAGCAATTGCCAGAGTTCTTATAAAAAATCAAAGATTGTTTTTTTTTGATGAGGCTACAAGTTCATTAGACAACAATAATCAAGAAAAAAATTAAAAATATTATTAAGAATTTATCTAAAGATCATACAGTGATAATTGTGGCACATAGACTGAGCACAATAATTGACTCAGATTGTATATTTGTTTTAAACAATCATGAAATAATTGATAGTGGTACTCATAATGAATTAATAAAGAAATGCCCAGAATATAAAAATTTATATGAAATTGAAGGTTAAAGTTGTAAAGACAATGCTTAATTGGCATTGTCTTTGTCGTTTATAATAGATAATAAATATTCTTTTATCTCACTGTTCTGTATTTTAAATTTTCTATTTTAGTCCCAATTGCTTGTTCATTTTCAAAATAACCTAGATAATGAAAATTGTTTTTACTTTGATTAAACAATTGATATTTTCTTCTAGTGTTTTAAAATTTTTTTCTATAATATATTTATCTATATTAGTTTTTATTTC